>Ga0111198_1001_pt1 | contig 63010 bp, 62 predicted proteins | sample DeeMarSWOR324_28_FD_80370 | JGI IMG/M metagenome (GOLD analysis project Ga0111198, IMG submission 80370) | candidate division WOR_3 bacterium SM23_60
CTACTAGGCATCTCTGCTTCGAGCGTAAGTTCTCCAAAGGCGATGTATTCATTTATCTCAATGTCATCGATGTGCTCCTCAGCATCAATTGAATCCGTACCGCTACACCTGCGTGTGATCTCAGCAGTGATCATGGTATCTTGTGTAGCAGAGGCTGTTATTGCTCCATTGTGGGTACTCACGCTAATTTGATTGATACCTAACGCTGACCACGTGCGGATCTCAGTCCGCTCTATATCATAATCGTATGCTTCTTCTTCGGAAGTACATACTACAAGAGCCAGCGTAACACATAGCAAAATCATAAGATAGTGTTTCACGGTATACCTCCCTTTCCCTCTGTTCATTGATTATAAAAGAGATATGTTACTGTGTCAAGTCATAATAAGGTCAAATCTAGAAATTGAATTATCCCTGGATTTGTATTATCACATATTGAAAATTGGAGGGTATTACTAAGTTCTGATATACTGCTAAATTGAATCTGAAAAAATCTATTGTCTAATTCTTTGTTTTAACTACAATGTATAGATAAAAGTTTGCAAGTTTATGCCTGTCCCCATCAGAATTTCTCGAGCGCTGCCTTTAACTTCTTTCGGGTTTCAGCAGAATACCACATTTCAATGAAGATCTTTTCTTTTTCTGCCAAGCTCGTACGTATCTGAGACTCAACAGCTTCAGTACGGTTGCGTTTGATAATGCAATACGCATCTAATGACAACGATTGTATTGATTCCACTCTTTCAACGGCTTTATTCACCAAATGCTCTTGAGGCATCACCTCATCCACAAGACCCATTTTGAGGGTCTCTTCAGGTGGAAAAAAATCACCTGTGTCCAAAATAATGCGTGCTGCCCGGTCATCGACGATCTGCCGCAGAATACAGTCGGCTGGGTACGGAACGGGCACGCCGAGCTTAATTTCATTGAGGCCCATCAATTTTTTACCCTCACCAATGAAGCGATAGTCACAACACAGGGTGAATAGGTCTATACACAGCTGATTAAAATAATGATAGAATTCCTTGAATTCTGCCCTGGTTGAGTTAATTAACTCGGGGATATCAAATCCGATGGAAAAGAATTTGCTATTCGCACTGGTGAACACAATACCGGCGATATCCTTATCATCTTTCGCCATCTTGATCTGTCCGGACAGCTGATTAATCAATTCCAGATTTATGGGGTTTGTTACACTGCGATTTAGTTTTAATATTGCTACTTTTTTGCGTAATTCTCTTTCGATGAATTTCACGATATACTGCCCTTTTCTTTCCGTCCTCTTTTTATTTTAATCAACTTGAGAACATCCGTCAAATCACTCTTGTTCAAAACCCTCTTGTACAGCCACTTTCCGTCGTGGTACTGATAAGCAGTCTTGAATAGTTGCTGTGTATTTTCATTATACTTCGAAAAATCTTCCTCAAATTGCGCTACGTCTTTCTTACCGAGTACAACTAATACGCTAAATGCTTTTGTTTCCGGGAACAACACACATAATGTTTTATTCTTTCTTGTGTATTTATAACACCATCCATACTTCCTGCCGTAGAAGTGTAATTCTGGTTTGAAGTCATAATTCACCTTGAGGAAAGCCCGCAGCTGTTTCCATAGTTTTGTGCCGCGTGTCCCGATCGTTGCCAATATACTTCGCTCAGATGGCTTTTTTTCGCCATTGAGGAGTCTCCCATATTTGCTCTCTTTCAAATAAACCTCCTTTCTGGGCTAGTTTACTTTTCGCCACCTCTTCAAGGTCGGGATGATTTCAACGGCTTGAGCGCGGGCTTTGTCTGCAGGTATGTTCATTTGTTTTACCGCAATATTCACCAGTTTATCGATTTTTTGTTCCATGGTAAGCCCTTCATCAGTGAAAACACCATCTTTGAAACAAAAATGACAATACTCGCCGTTCTTCGTGCCGTCGGCATTGGTGCCGAAATCCTCATCTTTCTGCATGGGCATTGCACAACTCTGGCATATGATGCGCTTTGCTTCCATTTTGTGCCCTCCTTTGTGTTTTAGATGTCCTGCTTTTCTATTTGTTTTCAATTCTACCCGATCGACGGCCAATGTCAATGTGTATTCGCCATGAGTAAAATTGTTCCGTTCCGAATTGTTCGGAACGAGAATCCTCGTTTCTGATAAATGAGAAATGGGACTTCGTCTTCCCGCACCTTTTCTGGTGCGACTATACTGGTGACGCAATTTATCTAACGTAAATAGTCCGCCTTCCAATGATTGTGTCACAACATCAAAGTAAAGGTGCGGGACGATTCGCAATAACGCCTTAGGCGAATATGGGCGTGAAATTACCTTGTTAGTATAGAATAATCCAGTTTCTTAAATCAATAGTATTTCTTCTACGCTTGCCCTATAAGCGAGTCATTTTTGCGAACTTATTCAATCTAATCTTTGGGCAGCACAATCTTCTCACCCAGTCGGTAATAGGAGAAATCGCCGCCGGTTGTCCAAGCGATCAACTGAGCCTTTTGCATATTGATAGTGTCGCCATTGAGAAGCTCAGGATCTACATATGATTTTATCACCTTGCCGATTATCCCTTTACTCGGGTCGTAGTCGATGATATCAGCAACTTTGCATTCCATGGTGAGCGGGCATTCCTGTATCATTGGTACGTTCTCGAGTTCTCCGTAGAAGTTATGGAAGAGCTGCGATTTGTCAACCTCACGGCCAGACTTACTTCCGCATATTTTCACTTCTTTCATTAGTTTATCCGACGGTATGTTCACACTAAATGTCATATTCTGTTCAATCCCGATCCATGTATAACGCTTCTTGTACAAGCTGAAGAAAATGTGCTTGCCAAAATCAAAAGGTGCGATGTAACCGATTACGCAGTAGTTAGGGCGGCCATGGATCACTGTGCCGACCAATGCTACTGGTAATGGATTCAATATATTGCCTTCAATTTCTTTTTTCATTGTATACTCCTTTTTCAAATTTCCTCATTTTCCTATAGCAATACAAAAATCAGATCACTGGTGCATGAATTGTCCTCTTTCATTAACTGGTAAGTAATCTGTTCCAACGGCAAGTCCATTGTAGTCATCGGTGACTATTCTCGTAACCTTGTTGCTATACGGCTTTTCAATCTCGAATTTGACTGCCGAATTTGTCACAGCGGCGTTGTACACGTCTCTTGGGACCACAAAACTCTTGATTGTCTTGCTACTTGACAATTTAAGCGAAACCATATATTGAATATCATCATAGTGCTTGTGCATTTCACGTTCCAGTGCTCGATTAATTGACGTTTCCTCGTATCCACTACGCAAAATATCACCCATCTTTTCTGCAACTGCGATATTTTTGCCACCCATGTTGATTAAAAGAACGTATAAAGTCTGATCATTCTTACCTGTCACAAGTTTGTATTCAACAATTCCGGTTTCTATTCGGGGTGCATTACCTAAGATCACTAGGCTAATCGCAAAAACCAGAATCATCAAGAGACCACGGGGAAGTATCCATTTAAGAAACTTCTCCGTGCATGGCATTTTTTTTGTCACTGTGTTGAACATACTAATCTCCTGTTTTCTACATTATGCACATATGCAAAATTATCACCCACTTGGCACACACTAGAGTGCAACCTTCCATATGCGCTTGTATCCAATCTAATTGCCTTTCTTGAGTCATCATTTGCGTGCCTCTATGTACACGCTGACAACCACTTCTGAAAGTGATCGGTATTCATCTGCAGTCAATTTGAGCGCTTGGGCCGCTTTTCTATCTTCAGCTGGCTCACTGCAGCTCGCCGCCTGATTGATCGTAAACTTAATGTCCTTGAATCCTGCGGACTGCACTGCCGTCTTATATTCATCGATGTGTATCGCACCAGCCACACAGCTCACATAAGCAGCCATGTTATCCCTAATCTTTTTCGGCAACTCGCCACGCAGCGCGAGGTCAGAGACCGTAATGCGGCCGCCCGGTTTAAGAATTCGGTAGACTTCTTTCATCACGTCGTATTTGTTAGGTGCAAGGTTAATCACGCAGTTCGATATCGCGGCGTCAACTGTATTATCGGCAACTGGAAGGTGCTCGATTTCACCAAGTCTGAACTCCACATTGTCATAATCGCCTTTTTGGGCATTTTCACGTGCTTTATCGATCATTTCAGGTGTCATATCCACTCCAATGACCTTGCCTTTCTGACCAACCTTCTTGGCCGCCAAAAAGCAGTCAAATCCAGCACCCGAGCCCAAATCTAGCACTGTCTCGCCAGCTTTCAGGTTCGCAATCGCAACTGGATTGCCGCAACCCAGGCCCAGATCTGAACCTTCGGGTACTGACTCAAGCTCCTGGACGCCATATCCAATGTTTTTGCTCTTTGTTTCCGTGCAGCATGCATTGTCTTGTGCAGGCGGCTGCCCACAGCATGATGTGCGCTTCGCCGCCTTGGCGTAGCTCTTGCGCACGATCTGCTTTATCTCATTATCCTTCATTTTGTCCCCCTTTTTTGGGTTTTTCTTCAAAATCACGTAAGAATGGAATAAGTAAATTCTTCAGCGAATCAGCCAGTTGCTCGGCTCGCATCAGAGAAATGCAATACACCTGACCATCCTTTTCCCACGGAATCACGGCGAATTTGTCGCCAGGGTGGATATTGGCATTGTGCCTTATATCCTTTGGCAACACTAATTGACCCCGGTCATCAATCGAGATGACTGATTCGACCTTACAGCATTTCTTCCCATTTATCGAGCTATTTGAACTAGGTTTTTCTTGCTTCGTATTCATTTTCAATCTCCTTAGTTTTATCAGTCAATTATCATTTTATAGATAAATCAGATTTAACTGATTTATACGACTTAGACAACAATTCAGTAAAAAGGTTTATTGGGAAAATCGTCCTGTTGCCGTTCTAAGGCTGGGTATATGGTGCGTCGCTGATAACCCGTGCTGGGATGCAAGATAGTTACCATTTTTCGATAAAAAAAGGGCGGGTGACTGCGGCCCGCCTAGAAAATTCTGCAATACTCTGTGATGCTGTTACATGACCTTACCGATCCTCGTCAAACGGATCGCTTTCCATTGCCAGATCTTTATTAAGTCAAGCAGATTTTCGCCCTCCTGACCAGGGTCAAAAGAAAAGAATATGAAAAGCGGCAGGCCTTTGAGATACTTCGTGTGCAAAGGTCCCCAGAACCGCGAGTCAAACGACGTATCACGATTATCGCCCATCGCAAATATGCAGTCCTTAGGCACAACCACCGGGCCAAAATTATCCCGGACCTGCGCACCCAGCACTTCAAAAAGCAAACCATCTTCCCATGTGTCCTGGTACATCCTACGGTTAAAGACGGCGCCCTGGAAGATACGCCGGTCAGCATGCCTTACGTACGGTTCATCGATTTTCTCGCCGTTGATGTATAAAACCTTATCAATAATCTCAACCGTATCGCCTTCAGTAGCTATGCATCTTTTAACAACATACCTGTTTTCAATCGGCGATGCAAAAGCAATGATCTCGCCAATTCTGGGATCCCGTCCTGGTATTAATGGAATTTGCTGATTAGAAAATGGAATCGGTATTTTTACACCGTAAATGAATCGATTCACGAGCAGGGCATCTCCAACCAATAATGTCTTCTCCATGGAGCCCGTTGGTATAACCACGGCTTCTACAAAAGTCGCCCGTAAAACAAGGACAACCGCTATGACAATAATCCAGGAAAGGATGTAGTTCTTTATTCTGTTAGTCATGCTACATTATACTGCGCCTCGCAGTGCAAGTCAACGAGCATTATGCAATATGGGGTCAAATCTTTACATGTGACAAATGCATATCAGATGGCTATCGCTCTAGCTTCTGTTTATTAATCGTATAACACAAATCCGTATAAGAAACACTGTTGTCACATGTAAAGATTTGACCCCAACAAATGTTTAAGGTTGCCACAGAAATTTGTCGAAATCAATTCGGCCCTCTTCGTCGAAGACTACGCCCTCATCTTCAAGTAATCTCTTCTGCAGTTCGTAGCCGCGACCCGGTTTCATTGATATTCGACCTTTGCTGTTAATAACACGCTGCCAAGGAAGATTCTCCTTTTCCGAAGACGAATGTAATATATACGCGACTTCACGCGCCGCCCTGGGGTTGCCCGCGTAATCAGCAATCTGTCCATAGGTCGCGACCTTACCAGCGGGTACAGTCTTTATGAATTTTACCACACGTTCGTAAAATCCCTTTTCAATATTATATCTCATAATCTATTTATCTCGCGATAACGAAAGCAATCAGTTGTGTGATCATTGACCATGCCTACGGCTTGCATGAAGGCGTAGCAAATAGTTGGGCCAATGAATCTGAAACCGCGTTTCTTCAGGTCGCGGCTCATTGCTTCAGATTCCTTTGTTTGTACTGGCAGTTCTGCAATCTTTTTGAATTTGTTATTAATCGGCTTGCCGCCCACAAATTGCCAGATGTATTTGTCAAAAGAACCGAACTCTTTCTGCACCTCAATAGATCTCTTCGCATTTTCTACGGTCGCTTCAATCTTGAGACGATTGCGAATGATACCAGCATCTTTCAACAACCGATTGATATCTTTCTTGGAGTATTTTGCGATCTTGCGAGTATCGAAATTGTTAAATGCCCGACGGTAATTTTGTCGCCTATTTAATATTGTATTCCAGCTCAAGCCAGCCTGAGCACCTTCGAGAATGAGGAATTCGAAGAGCTTACGGTCGTTGTGCACAGGAACACCCCATTCTCGGTCATGGTATCTCAACATCAACGGTGAACTGCCTCGGGTCCACGCACATCTTCTCCGTTGTGCTTGCTGGCTTTTCCTTTTATTCACTGAAATCTATTCCTTAGCAAAAATACCTCGCGCGCAATGGCACACCATCATTCTTCAAGGTCAATCCATTCTACCCGCACCAAAACGTCACCTTGTCTGACGCGAATCACTATCTCATCTGCCTCGTCAGGCGTATACTTAAAGGGCGTAGGCCAATTTGCCCCTTTCCAGGTCAAGTTGTATGTATACATCGAAGGTTCTTTTATCGGTCTGCCAGCCTTGAAAGGGACCGCCGTAAACGCGGAGTTACCTTCAATATTATTTATACCATCCACTTTAATACCTTTTCCACCCTCCACTTTCACCCGTACTATTTCCTCAGCAGACATTCGTTTCTCAAAAGGCGGCTTCACAATTTCAGCAGATTCAATATTCTCAGCCCAGTCGGGTATTTCCACTGCTCTTTGTCCCGGGTCTGTTACCTTTATAAAACCAGTTGGCATCGTGAACAGTTTTTCTTCGGGTTTACCCTCTTTGATGTTCTTCAACTCCATGGTCCTACCGCCCTCTCCTGGAATGACAATCTTCAGGGGAAAATCAAGCTTCTCAGAAACCCACAGCTTCATGATGACATCTCCGTCACGCTTGACATCATACACATCACACGCGTATCCGCTCACTTTTTCATTTCCAATCTTCGATTTCTCACCTACTGCTTCAGTGAATTTCGCAGCTTGGAAAGGATCATTCATCAAACTCTGCAGGTCATCGCTCGGCATTTCCATATACATCTTCTCTGTAGGCAATAAGACATAGGTCATTCCTGCTTCCTGATCAACCAAAACTATTACTTCCTGACCATCTTCCTCTTGGTCCATGCGGTACTTCGCTTCACCGACGTAAAGCGTTTGGGTTGTTGCCTCATCCTCATAGTGAAGCTTCACCCACATGTCCGCTGTGAACTGCAAGGCATATGAGGTGCTAAACATTACCAGAAACAAAATCGCTGTATTAGACCATTTATGAACCCAAATATTGTGCATTTTTTCCTCCTTTTCTCAAAAAGATTATATTGTTGTTTCAGTATGAATATCTAATCATACCCAGTAAAGCAACGAAGTCAACAATTACGGTCCCCCAAGGCATACACCTTTCTCGGTCAGTCTGACTGCATTCAGAATGGTTTGCTTCTCGATCCGCGTAAGGTGGACTCGAAGCATAAAATGCTATTCGCATTCTTGACTAGTGATACTAGTGCTATATAATTAGCTACTAAGAAGAAGAACAGCATCAGGAAAGCGAGGTTGCTAGATGACTCTAAAGGAATTACAGAAACAAGTCGTGGGATTGAACGAAGAAGTCACCCTTTATGATGGTTCACAGACGAGATATATATATTTCGATAATGCAGCAAGTACCCCGACGCTTTTGCCGGTCATGGAAAAGGTCAACGAGTTCTGCAAATGGTATTCCAATGTTCACAGGGGAAGTGGCTTCAAGTCGCAGCTTTCGTCCTGGGTTTTCGAAGACGCACGCAATATAATTGGTCGGTTTGTTGGCGCCGACGATTCTTCAGCGGTAATTTTCTGTAAGAATACAACCGAAGCAATAAACAAGCTTGCCTGGCGCTTCCAGTGTCCGATGATTAAGGCAATGGGCAAAGATGCAGACAAACCTGTGATCCTTACCTCAATCATGGAGCATCATTCCAATGAACTACCATGGAGGAAAGTAGGTAAGGTCGTGCATGTGGAAATCAACTCAGACGGCACAGTGAATTCATCTGATCTCTACGTGAAACTCAAGAAGTACAAAGGAAAGATATGCTTGGTCGCGATCAGCGGCGCCTCCAACGTAACCGGCTACATAAATCCTATACACGAATATGCAAGAAAGGCACATGAGATCGGAGCACAGATCGCGGTCGATGCTGCGCAACTTGCACCCCATCGTCCCATCAACATAAAGTCAAAAAACGACCCGCAACATATCGATTATCTCGCTTTCTCGGCCCACAAGATGTATGCGCCTTATGGAATCGGTGTATTGGTAACGGATCGTAGCTTATTCGAACATGGCGATCCTGATTACGTAGGTGGGGGCACGGTCGACATCGTCGATCTAGAGAGCGCTTATTGGAAAGACTTGCCGGAGCGCGAAGAGGCAGGAACACCGGACATTGTAGGTGTTGTTGCCCTAGCTAAGGCCATCAAGTTAATTGAAGAAGTGGGCTTCGATAGTATTATTATGCATGAATCCGAGCTCACTGCCTACGCGCTGGACAAACTGAATGCTATGCCTGAGGTCATAATATACGGCGATAAGGATTCCAAAAACGCGCCCAATCGGTTAGGTGTCATAAGCCTCAATGTTAAGGACATGGACCATGCATTAGTATCGGCCATCCTAAGTTATGAAGGCGGCATCGGTGTAAGAAACGGTTGTTTCTGTGCTCATCCATATGTGAAGTGTTTGCTCGGTGTTACGCCGGAACAAGCCAAGGAAGTCGAAAAACATATTCTCGCCCGCGACCGTTCCACAATACCGGGCACCTTTAGGATCAGTTTCGGTCTCTATAACACCAAGGAGGAAATTGACCATTTCTGCAAAGTGCTAGCTATGGTCATCAGTAAAACCTATAAGGGTAAGTATCTAGTCGATAAAGAGCGCGGTGAGTATTACCCCGAAGGTTTCAGCACAGATTTCTCAAAATTCTTCACTCTCTAGGTGTCGGGTCTGGACATTGGACATTCTATCAACCACCCCATGATTCCATAGAATGGCGCGTCCATTACGCATCGAAATCCCCGGCGGTTTCTATCATGTGGTATCTCACGGCAATGGCCGGCTGTGGCTTTAGAGAAATGATAAACAGCGGCTACACTTTTTGAATTTACTGGGGTCTTCAGCATTCAAGTACAATATCGATGTTCACGCATTTGTATTAATGACCACACATTTTCATCTACTGATAGAAACACCATTTCCGAATCTGAGCCAATTCATGCGCAAACTTCTGAGTGATTATGCAACATACTACAATAGATGGTACCAGCGACGAGGCAGCGTCTTCAAATCACGATATGCGAGTTATTTGATTCAAGATGACAGTTATTATCACGTTGCTTTAAGGTACCTCTATTACAATCCTGTTAAGGCAGGTGTTGTCAAACGTCCCGAAGAGTATCGATGGACCAGTCTATATTACATACTACACCGGAAAATTGCTCAGAAGGAAATAGGTTGGTACGATTGCAACGGCCTATTGGAACTGCTAGGCGGACGTCAAGGGCTTGTCGACCTACTGAAAGATGAAGGCGAGGAACCGTCGATTGTATACGGTAAATTTATCGGAGACAAGCAATGGGCTGACCATATAATGAGCGAGAAAGCAGAACGACTATGTGATGAAACCAGCAGAGAACGTGAGATGCGTGTGGGTTTAGTTAATCCAATAACCGTGGTAAATTTCGTTGCTTCTGAATTAGGCTGTGACACAACAGAGATAATTAACGGTTGTAACAAGGAAGGCCGTAGGTTATGTCTGTATGTTCTGCAGAAAGATACTGCATTGGATGCGCGCAGCACGGCGGCACTGTTCGGCTTGAGTAAGTGGGCTGTATTGAAGGCGGTGCAGCGAATGGAGTTGAAGCGGAAAACGGACAGAGAAATAGAGGTGCTGCTGGCGGTGAGAAAGAAAATGTCCAATGTCCAGACCTGACACCCCAATAAACGAAAAACGCGCTTCTTTTGTCTAATTATTAGATGAAGGAGGTAATTACCATGAACGAAAAGAGAATGAAAATCTGGGAACCATTTAAGGAGTTAGTAACCATGAGGGATGATATGGACTATCTCTTTGATGCATTCTTTGGCCGACAAGCGCAAGGTTTTGAGGATTTATGGAAACCAGCCGTGGATATTGAAGAGAATAACGGTAATCTCATGGTCAGAGCAGAAATTCCAGGGATGAACAAAGAGGATATTAAGGTATCAGTTAAAGATGATATGCTTACAATTTCGGGTGAACGCAAAAGGGAAAACGAAACAAAAGAAAAGACATTCCACCGCATCGAACGCTGCTACGGACAGTTCCGCAGGATGATCAGACTACCAGCTGAAGTTGATGCTGACAAGGTAAAGGCCTCGTATAGAGACGGTGTGCTACATGTTACCCTGCCCAAACCCGAATCCGTGAAACCAAAACAGATCGAAGTCGAAATCAAATAAGTCCCTATCCTCCCAAAAAGGCCGGCATCAGCCGGCCTTTTTTCTAAAAAAGATGTAGTAGAAATTTTCAATCTGAGATCAATAATCGCTCAAGATTAGGGTAGTTCGAACATCGTTACGTCGATTGTAAGTGCCTCCCCTGCTGAGAGGAAAAACTCAATTGGATTTGAACTAGGTGATTGAGCTGTGTCGTACACTCCAAGAAAATCGCCGGAATCGAATCGCAGGTTAGCATTGACGTCTTTCCATGCGTCGAGATAGTACGCGCCAGGCGGAACGTCTGACATCGTGTATGAAGCGGTACCACCACTTCCAGTTGCCAGCACCGATTGAAAGGTATTGTCACTTTGCCAATTTGCTAAACTCACTTAGATGGCAACCCTAATGCCATCTAAGTCACCGATTGCGCCTGGTTCCACGGTCAGTGTTCCTGAAATAGAACCGGGCGTTAGATCTTCTTCTTCAGTACCGCACGATACGACTGATAATGTTAAAAAGAGAAGAAACCCAAAAAGCAATGTCTTTTTCATGTATCCTCCTTCATAATATCAACGAATCCTGGATTGGTCAAATCTACATGCCAAAAGGCAAAAGTCAAGGAACGAATGCAGACGTTCTCCTACAACCCATGCGAAAAAATCTGATATAAATCTGGATTCCCGAACACAAGTGAGACATATTTCTTCTCAACTAACGTTAAGATTGCCTCTTCCTGAGCATCCAGATTGAGTTAATACTCAACTGAATGACCTTTTTCTGGATAACAAAGAGGGCAGAAATTTCTGCCCTCTTTTATTTTTTATCAACGGAAATTAACCTAGGTTTTATAAAGGATGTTTTTCACTTTGGTCATGTAATTTTCAATCTGCGTTCTATCTCGTGATTCCCCGATGACCCTAACCAGATGCTCGGTCTGAGAAGGCCGAATATGTAGCCAGTAGTTACGACCTACAATCTTTAATCCGTCGCTGAAATCTAATTTTCCGCGAAAAGCGTCGACAATTATTTCCTTTTTCTCTTCGAATTTGTCCTTACTGACCATTAGCTTTCTTTTAATCATATGGTATTTCGGGTAGCCTGACATGACCGCGGAAAGCGGCTTGCCTTGCTCAACGAGCAGTTTAACAATCAACGCGGCACCAACCATGGCATCGCGCGTGAGATTGATCTTGGGGTGAATTATACCGCCATTACCTTCACCACCGATTACCGCTTTTGAAGACCTCATCCTGGAGACTACGTTTGCCTCGCCGACTTTTGTGCGATACAATCGAGCATCGTGTTTTTCGGTCACGTAATCCATGAGTGCCGTAGTTGATAGATTCGTCACGACATTACCTTTTTTCTTACTCAGAACATAGTCGGTTGCCAGTACCAGACTATTCTCTTCACCAATTGCCTCTCCATTATCATCAACGATTGATAAACGATCGCAATCGGGATCGCAGGCGAAACCAATATCTAATTTACAGCTCTTTACAAAACGACAGAGAGCAGCAATATTTTCCCGTGTGGGTTCTGGTTTACGTGGGAAAATTGGGGCAAAACGGCAATTAAGCCGATAAACCTTGCAGCCCATTTCCTCCAGCGCTTTGGGCAATCCGATCGAGCCTGCACCATTCACGGCATCGACACCAACCCTAAGGGATGTCTGTACCGGTTTCAAGCTGGTGACTATCTTTTCAATGTGCTCTTCGAGTCCGGATGCATAAACTTCAGCTCTCTCCTCTTTGCGCCCTCCTGAATTTCGGTCATCAGCAATTCTTTTTGCAAACCGCTTGAATTCAGCTCTGTTGAGAAAAAGACCTTTTGAAGAAACGAATTTCAGGGCATTCCACTGAACAGGATTATGACTTGCGGTGATCACAATGCCGCCTGCAGCTTTGAGTCTACGAACCATGAACAGTACGGTGGGAGTAGGAACTATGCCCAGATCAATCACTGGCCGCCCGGCTGAATTCAACCCTTTGATTACGGCCCTGCGAAAAAGCTTCCCTGATTGGCGCGTGTCCCGGCCAATAACTACGGAACCCGCCTTCAGATATTTGCCAAAAGAGTGGGCGTATCTGAATATAACATCAGAATTGATGTCTCTATCTACAACGCCGCGTAAACCTGAAATGCTGAATATTAAAGGCACTCACATATTATATTCTACACATCAAGTTTGTCAATGTATGGCAGTGAGTTTGAGACAAGGAGAAGCTAAGACACGCTTCGTCTGAAGACACGTTGCTGCGGAGCATCGCAAATCCGACAACCTGAATCCGAAACAAATACGAAATTCTAAATAAAAATGACCGAAAATGTCAAAGTAGAAGAGTATGCAATAATCTGGGTATGGTAAAAAGGAATAAGGAAGTATTGAGCAATGGGTAAACGGAGATGCTAAAGCAAGAAACATGGAACCGATGCCTCAGATTGCCGCGTCGGCCGCCTCCACTAAAGCTTCGGCACCCTCTTCGCAATGACAGTAGCGGGTAGGTCATGGGGGATGTCTTTTGAGCGACCTACTTCCGACATCATTAGATGCGGAGACACCTCTCACTTGAGACACGCTACGCTGTGAAAAAGCGCAAAGTTAATATCAATTGGAGGAAAAAACTGCCCCGCACCTTCAACGGGTGCGGGGCACAGGGGGGTGCTTATGAAGAGAATACTATTCCAGATTATTTGAATACACTAATCCCTCAACCACAGGTCGCACGGCAGTGACCACTACCTCGGGCATCAAACCGCTCCACGCTTCGTCTTCGTACTCATACCGCGGTGCGGTAACAGTAACTTCGGGCATTGAGCCGACATATGCACCCACCTCATCGAATCTCTGCGCCACCACCTCAACCGTTGGCATTAAACCCTCATATCCACTCTCATTTTGGTCATGCAATGTTTGAGCAACCGAGACACCCAGCAAGAGCAAAATCGCCAAAAAGATTTTCATGATTCCTCCTTCATTACCTTGATTGGTTCTTTTCTTGTTAGTCATCACTATATAATACGCAGAAACGAGCCCAAAGGTTTCATGTCATGAGAACAAATGAATTTCATTATTCCCGCGACAAACGTAGGTTTTTAGTGTGGTTTGATCAGAAAGAGAATCAGAAATGACCAGTAAACGGTGTTTTTTATCCAACGAGCGGTCTTCATATGTTCAAGTTTCAGTTTATGCCATACATAGGCAAGAAGCCCCATGGCGGCCATGAGCCAAACGATAAAAAGATACACCTCGCCATAGGACAGTGTCTTTCCCCAGTATGAGGTGAGCCCGCGGTTCAGCACCGAACCATATACGACCATCAGGTGCACCACATATACAACGAGCGATTCCTGTCCAAAATATTTCACGGCGGAAGGCATGCGGTGCCACAGCCCCTCGCACCTTTCGAGCAGAATCGTGAGTAATATTATCACACCCCCTCTGGTCATGAAACGATGGAGGCCAACGGCTATCCCTACACGGTCCAAGATCTGCGCCACAACGATCAACAACAGGGCAATGATCAATGTATACGGGAGCCAGTGACTTCTCCTTTCAGTAAACAGATACCCCAGCAAGAATCCAAGGAAGAGAAACGACGAATAGTAAAAGATCGGAAACCGTGAATTCACAACGTAGTATCTAATGAATGCTGGCAAGCCTAGCACCAACTCGCTGTTTCTGACATAAGGAGTAACTATGGGCAGAGCCAGCGTAAGCATACCGATGATCACCCACGTCACTTCCCTTTTGGGTCTTAACAGCAACCATGCCTGAAGGATCAAGGCTGATACCCCAATGCAGCGTAGAATGTCAACCTTCAGCAAATTTTCCCATCCCGGAGTCCCGACCGAGAGTATCGTTTTACGCAACGAAAAAAAAGGTAGGTACATTAAGTACCCAAGCAAAATTACAAAAAGAAGCCGCTTTATCCTGCGCAGCAGTTTCTTGGAGGACACCGAGTAATCATTGATCCGCGGCAACGTGGCAACCGCAAAAGCAAGACCCGCGGCAAAAAGAAATACCGGCGCAGTGTATCCCCGAACATGTGTCCAGTTGACAAAAAATGCTGTATTACGCAAGCCAACGTCCAAAAGCCCATCCAAGCTATGACCGTGAATCATCTCGGCCAGGGCGACCGCGCGTAGCATATCCAGCCATAGGTAGCGTTTGCTAACTGAATTACCGGGTCCTTTGATCATTCGCGCAGAGCAGTGATTAGATGCCTGGAGACGGCATACAAGTCAGAATGAGATAGCCAACTGTAATAGTTAAGAAGTGGGCGCTTCATCATAGTCCGCTGATAATATCATACATTATACAAAACAGCAGTAATGAATCAAGTCAATTATGATACGCTCAACACGGAAAGCGGTGGACCAGAGCATCAGAACATCAGGAGCCGAATAGCATTTCGTTATCAGATCCTCTGTTCTTCTGATTTTCTAATTGCTGATACTCTGATTTTCTGATATACTTGCTTCATAGGTGCAGATGAAGCCTGACAGATCAAGTTACTAAACGTATCATTGACATTCAGTTTTCTTTTACTATACTGAAGGTTGATATGGAAATACACAAGCTCGGTGAACGAGACCACAAAATCTGGGAGGGTTTCGTAGCGCAGGCGAACAACGGAACGATATTTCACAGTTTGAAATTCTTGAGTTATCATCCCCCGGATCGTTTTAAGAACCATCATCTCATCATTAAGGACAGAAGCAATATCATCGCTTTATTTCCTGCTGTTGAGGACGGCAAGACTATCATTTCTCATCAGGGAGCATCATATGGCGGATTTGTATTTGAGGACAACCTTGGTATCCACGGCATATACTTAATGGTCGAACATGCAGTACAGTATTTTAAGACGAAGGGGTTCGAAAAAATCATACTCACCCAGCCCCCTCTGATATATTACCGAAACCCACACCAGTACCTTGATTTTGCGTTAATGAAGAACGATTTCAGATATCTCAAAAGGGAAGTAACTGCGGTAATACCACTCGATACGGCCGAACCGCTGGCAACGTTCCATGGCGATGCCAGACGTTCAACCAAAAAAGCTATACGTGAAGGTGTCCGCGTAATGATATCTGAGGACCTTCCTTGTTTTTACGAGATATTAAAACACAATCTCAGCATGCGACACAATGTGACACCCACCCATTCATTAGACGAACTAACCAAATTGCATCAGATCTTGCCCGATAAGATAATCTTCTTCGGTGCCTATATTAAGGAGAGAATGCTCGGAGGTATTGTCATATTTGTGGCTAATCCCAGAGTGATTCTGGCTTTTTACATTAGTCACGACGACAAGTATCAGAACTATCGTCCGGTTAACCTGCTCTTCTATGAAGTTATCAAATGGGGACGTACCCAGGGTTTCAAATACCTCGACTTAGGAACATTCACACTCGACATGACGCCTAATTGGGGACTCGGTCGATTCAAGGAGAATTTCTCAGCTCGTGGCTTCCTGCGCGACACGTATCAACTGATCGTTTAATGGTTAGGGTTGAGATGCTGGAAACTGAAAACAATTACCGGATGTTAGTTCTAGCTTCCCAACCTCAACCATTCCACCATCTTTTTCCAGCTTCCCAAACCCAACCCAATGACCATCTTTATAGGAACAATGAAGCAGGATAAGATTCGTCTCGGCCATGGTTCGGGCGGACTACTAATGTCCCAACTCATCAAAGAAGTATTACTCAAACACTTCGACAACAAAATTCTGCAGCGTCTTGAAGATGCAGCAGAATTACCGACAACCAAGAATAAGGTTGCATTCACTACTGATTCTTATGTTGTAGATCCCATATTCTTCCCGGGTGGTGACATCGGCAAATTGGCAATCTGTGGTACAATAAACGACCTGGCCATGAAAGGCGCCATTCCTAAATATCTTTCTCTTTCTCTGATAATCGAAGAAGGTTTTACCTTTTTTGATCTCGACAGAATACTGAAATCCGCCGCACGTGCTGCACGTAGCGCTGGAGTGAGTGTCGTCTGCGGTGATACCAAAGTAGTAGAAAAAGGGAAAGCCGATAAGATCTTCATCACCACATCCGGCGTCGGCATCATCAAGCAACACCTGAGCAAAGACCGCATCCGCGCTGGTGACCGTATAATGCTCAGCGGGACCATAGGCGACCATGGCATTGCTATCATGAACGAACGACTGAAGCTCGGTCTGGAATTCAACGTGAAAAGCGACGTCGCACCATTGAACGCAATAGTCGAGAAGGTTCTTCATTCCGGCAAAGGCATCCATTTTATGCGGGATCCCACAAGAGGCGGTGTTGCGTCTGTACTCAACGAGGCAGTCGACGCAACGGAACTAGGCATTATAATTGATGAGCGTACTCTACCGATTAAACAACAAGTAAAAGGCGCAAGCGAGATTCTAGGACTCGACCCACTCTATATTGCAAACGAAGGCAAGTTTGTGGCAATAATCGACAAAAAACACGCGGCTGCATTATTGAAGAAAACTAAATCCCATCCTTTAGGCAGAAACGCGGCGCTTGTCGGCGAAGTGGTTCGAGAACCTAAAGGTGTCTGGCTAAAAACGCAAATTGGAGGTATTCACCCCTTACTACAACTAGAGGCAGAAGGATTACCGCGTATCTGCTAGGTACTGAAGACATTGAAAATAACACTAAAGACACATAAAGCACTGAAACATCAGAACACTGAATACACTGAGACTAACACTGAAACGGTGATACGCTCCGCTGACCAGTAACCTTCTCGACGAGCTCGAAGTATAAATGTTCCGTCCTGTCATTGCGCGGAGTCCCGCACCAATTCTACCCATATCTCTTATTGGTTGTAAAATTGAGTGTCCTCGTACTTCACCAGAAGTACGGGACGAACGAAGTGATCCCGCGAATGCAATGATACTGCAATTTATCTTGCCTTCTTGACTTCCATATGCATGCGACTATAATTTTGAAAAATATGCAGATTTCCCGAGCATATAATGAAATGTTCATGCAATATGCCCTCAACCTCGCAACAAAAGGTTGGGGAAGGACCGGCATTAACCCGCTCGTGGGTGCTGTAATAGTGAAAAATGGGAAAATCGTCGGCCAAGGTTTTCATCGAAAGATCGGCGAAGCCCACGCTGAAATCGTTGCCTTGACCGAAGCTGGAATTCGAGCCGACATGGCTGACCTATATGTGAATCTTGAGCCGTGTTGTATCCACGGCTATACACCGCCATGCGTCAACGCGATTATTGCTAGCAATATAAGAAGAGTCGTTATTGGTGCTTTAGACCCAAATCCAGCAGTCAATGGTAAAGGGATAGAGACACTGCGAAAACACGGCATCGAGGTAGTCGAAAATATCCTGAATGCAGAAGCTTGCGAACTGAACCGCTGGTACCAAAAGTACATCACATCGAAAGTACCGTACGTCATTCTTAAAGTCGCGGCTACCGAAGATATGAAAATTTCTGGGTTCAGCACAAAATACATTACCTCAGAGAATTCACTGCGATACGTTCACGCACTGCGCAGCAAGGTCGGCGCGGTTCTTGTTGGGATAAATACTCTGCTCACGGATAATCCATTTCTTACCGACCGTCTGGTCCATCGACACAACCCGGCAAGGATTGTAATCGACCCCGATCTAGAAATCCCCATGGATGCCAATTTTCTAGCCCCAACTGCCAGACGGATAATATTCACGAAACCCAACAACGTACGTGTGAAGACTGACGTGCTAGAAGAAATGGGCGTCGAACTGGTCTATCTTGCCGCAGATCACTATACAACAGAGGAATTGCTTACGAATATAGGAGTGTTGAAAATCGGATCGATACTCGTCGAGGGTGGCGGAGAAACATTCAACTGCTTCCTAACCGAGAAAAATTATGATGAGCTCTACTTATTTGTTGCACCTACCACAGTACAACAAGGACTTGAGATAAAGCTTGATCAGGTAATTTTTGCAGGAAAACTGCCAGAATCTGTCGGGGAGGATTCATTATATCATGTTTACCGGGATAATTGAGGAAAAAGGAAAAATCGTCTCCATCTCAAGGGCTAAGATTCAGAAAATCACCATAAGATCGGATTTAGAAGTGCAAAAAGGAGACAGCATCGCCATCCAGGGCATATGTTTTACAATTACCGAGATGGCGAAAAGTGGCTTTACGGTTGATGTCATGCGCCAGACGCGCGGCGTGACAACGTTGAACCAATGGCGTGTTGGTGACTACGTTAATCTGGAACGCTCGTTGCGTATCAGCGACCGTCTGGGTGGACATATCATGCTCGGTCATGTTGATGAAGCAGGCAAATTGGTGCGCATAAAATCAAATGAATATTTCTTCAGGATGAAATCAGGAAATAGACCCTATGTTGTTCCCAAGGGTTCTGTTGGCATTAATGGTGTCAGCCTGACAATAGCATCAATCGCCAACACCGTCTTTTCGGTGTCTCTGATCCCCCACACTCTGAACAACACGACACTGGGATTGTTACGTACTGGCGTGCTTGTCAATATCGAGTATGACTACCTGGTGAAAGTGCTGAGGAAATTGTAGTTCTGATATCTGGTGATTAGAATCTGCGATTTATTTTATTTCAACCAGAACCGTACCTACTGAATCTTTAAGGTAGAATCCAGATCCCTTTAACCTTTCGATCATTTTCTCTAACATGACCGTATCACTCAACCCAGGCTGAGGATCAACCGTCACATCATCGACCGTCCCTGATATTGACACCGAACCAGCAAACCGAACCGAGGTCCCCTGGTCGAGCGGCGGCAACAAAAGCAAAAAAGAATCTGCCGGCGATGATGTTCGAATACTCAATTCCTTGAAAAATATTCCTCTATCCTTGCTCCCGGTTTTGATTCGCACGGTGTCGAGTACATAACTGCCTGGTTCTGAAAACCCCGGCAGAGGATGCGTAACCTGCAGATAATCTATATTTCTTCCGATCAGCTTCTCTGGAAGCAAGAAAATCACTCCAAAATATGCACGGTCCACCTCGATATCTTTGTAGCATGTGAATTGAAACTGCCCTCGCGAATCAGTCCTGCCTTGCCATATTGGTTCAATTGCTCTTCTATTGCCGACGGCAATCTTGTTCACGAAGAATTCGGTATTCTCTAGAGGGTGTCCGTTAATCACGATCCAACCAGTGACGACTATGTCACGGGTCGGTGTTCTGTATCTTCGCTCGATATATTCAGCCCAAGGTTTGAATCCTTGGGGCAGACGATACCGTTTTCCGTCAATTACCCCCTTGAGTCGCTCATATATAGTTTCGTCGCGTGGGCCGTGCGCGATAATCTTCGTAATTCTCTCCAGCCGGTAGTAATCCAAACCCTCAATTATTTTCATGCGCAGGATATCGTCGGCGTGTCTGCGCAACGTATCCTGAATGTTGAATTTGCCAAATGGATAGAAAACGCTGTAACGGCTACTCGATAGCGAAAACTGTGCTTCATCAAAAGAGAGTATCTGCCGATCGTCGTATTTGGCAAAGTAGACAGTAGCAATACCTCCCTGATAATCAAAATACCTGTAACGTCTGAAATCATCACGCATGATCATTAACACGAAAGAAAGTGCAATCAGCATACCGATTGGGGTTATAATAGATGTCAATGTTGTCTTTCTAAATGGTAGGCGCAGAAATTGATTTTCGAATATGAAAAGATAGAAAACAGACAGGCAGATGATTATCAAAAGGGCGAATAGCGGTGAATCACTAATGATACTATTTGCCAGCGATAGCCGATACCCTAACGCATGGAAGAAAATCTGCGACTTTATCACGGGCAGAAGATCGGATAAGGTAATTACGACGATCACGAGCAGAAAATTAACCAATGTCCAGGCGCCGGCAAATAGATAACTCTGATTGAAATAGAACCGATTTGCCAAGAATAGTGTCGCCAGTAGTGCAATGAACGGCAAAAGACGCAACAGATAGCTGCTTATAGTTGTCATATATATTGCCAGAGAAAAGTACTCAACACCGAATGGGAGAAAGGGTAGAGCCATCACGAGCATCCAGACGAGCGTCTTGAGCAGTGTTCTGCGAAAAGGAGCCTCGAGGACAACTATCTTCACCACGAAAACGTACAACCAGAAAATCGTGTAGAATAAAACGTAGATACTGAGGTTACTATAATTACGCAGCACACTAATCGGATATAATAAGATCCAGACGACGTGCGTATAAAGAGCTGGGTAATCGTAATTCGGACCGAGCGTCAGCCTAAACATCAATAATCCAAAGCATACTCCAAAGATGACGTTGATGCAGCGGATTACCGCCCTGCTTTGAACCATTGGGTTAATCTTCCTCCAAGAACATCTACTGCCTTAACAACTCGTGCCTACCTTACTATTGATACAGGAATCATGTTGCCAACTAAATATCGACGGGATGAAGAAAATGTTGGAACTCCAATATGCGGTGCTCAGGGTCATGTGCAAAGAATCGATAAATATGATACTTCTCGTTCGTTTCAGGTACTGCCTGGGCAATATCCTTTAGCCGATCATACATTGCATCGACCTCGTCCTTCGTTTCATAGAAAAATGTTATCAACCCTGAATGATCAATTTGGGCCCGCGTGCAGAATCCCAAGAGCAGGTTCTCGTGTTTCAGAATGATACAATCCTCTTGTCTCAACCACAACTTCATGTCTAGAAGATTTGTGTAGAATCGCTCTATTTCATCAATCTGCTGAGTCTTGAAGAATACAATGCCAGCCATTGCCGCTGTCCAAAATTGGCAGATTAGACGATCTGAAAGACTTCTTTTATGTCAATATTTCTCTTCTTTAGTTCTTCGATGAATCGCTTGTAAAGTTCTGGTGTAATTGCGTCTTCCGGAGCAACAATGCCTTTTTCTTTTATGTCGCCTCTTCCAATCATGCGTGCGGTAATCGCCATAGGATAGCCGGTAACGCGCATCATCGAAGATATGTTATGCTCCTTATCCGGTTCATCCCACATGAAATACTCGATCTTCACGCGCTTGCCGTCTTTAATCCCCTCGAGGGTATTGTACATAACGCAGACGTCGGTCTCCCCCTCATTCGGCAAGAGCCTGGGCGTTATGATCGACAACAGAAATTCTCTGGGGACAATCTTGGTACCTGCGAAGTCCACCGGCTCAATATCAAGCATACCACACTCCTTGAGTGTCTGCACGCCCTGCCAATGACCCGGCCAGCGTACTGTCTTCTCGGCGAATTCCTTGAGCTGGGATCGCGTGAAAAGGAAACTAGGCATGCCCGGAGTGACTGCGCACTCCAAATCGTCATCCTTTCCAAACTGATTGAACCTAAACTTCTCCAACTCGGTTGCCGCATCCACTTCAACAATCTTGCCATTTTTGATGATGTTCAATCTGATCACGTATTCCCTGAGTACATGTTCAAAAGCCCATGTTATCATGTAGCGCAAAGGATGCTTGGCCGCCGCCTCTTTCGAAGGAATGCCACCAACGCGTGCTACGGCACGTTCAGCAACGTCGATTTTCCTTATCCCGTCACCGAGGGTTATGTTGCTCAAACCGGGGGCAAACCCCATGCCGTCCACAAAAGTTACGCCGTTCTCACATGCCTTCTCGTGCAACCAGTCACCGTAATCGCTAAGCTTCATACCTTCGGGCACCTCTAATCCTTCGGTCTCATAAGCATCCGGGGTGCGATGGAACTCCTCAATAGTATCTACAATATTAAGACCCGCCTCAATCGCCAGATGTACCACCTTGTAACTGGTCTGCCGGTTAGGCAATGTTAAGACGCCCACATCATATTGCTTCATCAAAGTAATTGCTGCTGTTTTATCTTTAATATCGAGAACATGGGTCTCCACCTTGTTGCTACCTACCCATTGTTTGACCTTTTCCAGCGTATTCTTGTGTCTACCCACAACACCAACCGCCTCAACATCCTGATCCGGTGCCAGATCCCAAGCAACGGCCGAGCCTATCTTACCTGAACCGCCAAAAACCAATATTTTCATATTTCCTCCTTGATTTTCTATAAAGCTCCAAATACAAAACGGCATGAAAAAGCAATAAAACTTCGCCACGTATGGCAAGGACCAATATCTATAGATTAAGAACTCTTATTATAACTAAATATCACGCAGTGTCAATTCTGCCGCATTCCAGAGGCTATTGGACTTGACTTTTTTCGGAAAATGTGGATAATATACTAAAGGAGAGTTGATTATGACGCTAGACAAGAGCAAGAAAACCGAAATAATCCAGAATTACAAAAGGCATGGCAAGGATACTGGGTCACCCGAAGTACAAATCGCCATATTGACAGAGCGGATTAAGAATCTTTCTGACCATCTCAAGCAGTTTCCTAAAGATAAACACTCGAGGCGTGGATTGATCAAAATGGTCAATGATCGGCGCCGGCATCTGAATTATTTGATGAAGAAGGATCGCAACAAGTATTTAGATATCATAAAAACACTGGATTTAAGAGGTTAGTTTGCACTCCGTATCACTCAAGGTTGGGGAAAAACAACTGAGTCTTGAAACTGGCCGCGTGGCCAAGCAAGCTGCTGCCGAATGCACGGTCAGCTATGGCGACACCATCGTCCTCGTTTGTGTCTCTTACAAACCAGACCCTTCAGAAGATGTAGACTTCCTGCCTTTGACTGTTGACTACCGCGAGCTCTCCTTTGCCGCGGGCAAGATACCCGGTGGATTCATAAAGCGCGAAACCAGACCTTCGGAAAGCGAAATTCTCATATCGCGACTGATCGACCGCCCCATGCGTACACTCTTCCCCGAAACATTCCGCAATGAAGTGCAGATAATCGCCAACCTGCTTTCCTCAGACGTTGAACATGAGCCTGACACCTTTGGGATCATCGGAGCGGCGACCGCGCTGTTGATGTCTGAATTGCCTTTCACTACACCACTTGCCGCGGTGAAAGTCGGATTAATTAACGGCAATTACATCATTAATCCAACGTTGGTTCAGCAGACTGAAAGCCGGCTTGATTTAATAGTTGCCGGTACTCGCGATTCCATAGTAATGATCGAGGGTGGAGCTAAGGAAACAAGCGAGGAAGAAGTCATCGGCGCCATTAAGATCGCCCAACCCGAAATCGGACGCATAATCGACATTCAAGAAGAGATGGTGCGCAAAGTGGGTAAGGAGAAAAGCAATCTAGTAAACCCCTTTGTCGATGATGCCCTTGCTAAAGTGATAAAACAGACCGTTGATAATGAAATAGATCAAATACTGCTCTTTAAGGAAAAAAAGGCACGCGAAGATTCAATATATGAATTAATCAAAACAACTTCAGAGAAGCTGAAGGAAGAGAATGACAGAATTGAATCCAAAGTCAAACATGTAGTCGACGAGTTACTGCGTACCAAGATGCGGGAAATGGTACTCAGGGATAAGAAAAGAATCGACGGCCGTGCACTGCACGAAATCCGCCCAGTTTCTTGTGAAATTGGACTCCTGCCGAGAACCCATGGCTCGGCTCTCTTTACTCGAGGTCAGACACAGAGTCTTGCGGTAACGACCCTGGGTACGGCAAGTGATGAGCAGAGAATTGATGACATTTATGGTGAAGAATCTAAATCATTCATGCTTCACTACAACTTTCCACCATTTTCAACTGGCGACGTGAGGCCAATGCGCGGCCCAGGAAGGCGTGAGATTGGACATGGCGCCCTGGCCGAACGGGCTATTTCTCCGGTTTTGCCTAAAGAAACAGAATTCCCCTATACAATTAGACTCGTTTCCAATATTCTTGAGTCAAATGGTTCTTCGTCAATGGCGAGTGTTTGTGGTTCATCACTTGCTCTCATGGACGCAGGCGTTCCCGTTAGAACCGCAGTTGCCGGTATTTCGATCGGTCTAATAAAAGAAGGCGAGCAATACGTCCTGCTGACCGATATCCTGGGCACAGAAGACCATTATGGTGACATGGATTTCAAGGTGGCTGGAACCGTGGATGGCATAACGGCAATCCAACTGGATTTAAAGATGCAGGGCATAACTGTTGATATTCTTTCGGAAGCAATCCAATTGGCGCGGACCGCGCGCGTGGATATATTGAACGTAATGAATAGCACAATCAGCACGCCGCGCAGTGAACTCTCAAAGTATGCGCCAAAGATCGTCGTGTTCTCAATCGACAAGGCGAAAATTGGCGAGGTAATTGGTCCAGGTGGTAAAGTCATTCGCAAGATAATCGCCGACAACGATGTTGAAATAGACATCGATGATGACGGTAAGGTCACCATTGCCGGTAATGATCGGCAAAATGTCGAAAAGGCACAAGAGGCAATACAAGCAATAGTTCAAGAAGCCGAAGTCGGCAAGGTGTACGTCGGCAAGGTGAAACGCATTACAAGCTTTGGCGCATTCGTTGAAATCCTGCCCGGCAAGGACGGCTTGGTTCACATATCCAAGCTTTCCCGACAGCGTGTCAAACGAGTTGAAGACGTGGTCAAACTGGGCGATGAAATCGTTGTGAAGGTCGCAAACATTGATGATCAGGGGAGGATTAATCTTATCCGAAAAGAATAAGATTATTCAGTCCCAAATCAATCCTGCCGTAAAAATCATTGCTGAAAAAATCCCTAAATTTTATTCGTTCTCTATGGGTTTCTTCATCAATCATGGGGCGCGCGATGAATCGCTCGAAGATAATGGTATCACCCATTTGATCGAACACATGCTGTTCAAGGGCACGTCCCGCAAATCAGCTTTGGAAATCGTGAAGATGATGGAGAGTCTGGGTGGCGCATTCGATGCCTACACCACCAAGGAAAACCTAATCATCATAACCAAATTCTTATCCGAACACATCAATCTCGTATTTGAACTCATTACGGAAATTCTTCTGGATTCCAAAATCGACAGTGCCGACTTGAACAAGGAAAAGTCGGTCGTTCTTGAAGAAATCAAGTCAAGCAATGATGATCCGGGAGATACTGCCTTCGAGCTTTTTTTTCGAACATTATTACCCGACCACGCACTCGGTCGCCCAATTGCCGGGACTATCGAATCCGTCAAGCAGATTAATGCGGCAAGGACCAAAAGTTATTACCGAGAGCTCCTGAATCGAGAAGTAGTAATTGCACTTAGTGGTAATTATGATTACGAAAAGGTTGCCAACCTGGCTAAGCAGAGGTTCCCCGGCCAGGATCTGAGCAGACCGACACGCATCACGCCCAGACAGCAGTTGGGCAAAGTGGCAGCAGAATCACGCAAAGAAGTATCTCAGGTCCATTTTGTTTTTGGAACACATGGCGTCGAATACTCTTCTGATCATCACTACGATCTTTCAGTAATGAACACCGCTTTCGGCGGTGGTATGTCCTCGAGACTCTTCCAGGGCTTAAGGGAAAGGGACGGGCTGGTGTATCACGTACAATCGTTCCTGGATTTCTATTGTGATTGCGGCATCACTGGCTTCTATTTTATTTGTGACAAGAAGAATATCCCTAAGGTCGTACGTAGATTAAAGACAATATTCAAAGACATTAAGACTCAAGGCTTCAACAAAGAAGAGATCGAGCGTGCCAAGACTTATCTTTCTGGCAATCTGTTGCTAAGTCTCGAAAGTTCAACCAGCCGAATGCTACGTCTGGCGCGTGAATCTGTTTACACGTCTAAGGTCGCCACAGTAGACGAAGTTGTGGCGAGGATCAACTCAGTAGATGAACAACAGATCAACAATCTGATAACTGATTTTCTCCATCCTCGACAATACACGATCGCTGCGGCAGGGCCGATCAGCGAAAAAGAGGTGCAGAATATCGCAAGCGATCTAAAAAGCTGAAACCTTAATTGACTTCAATTCAATATTCCTTATAATATTATGTGAAGCTAACTCTGATCGCACCGGCTGTGGTCGACGAAACCAAAAGAGGGATGCAGGGTAGGGTATTCCAGCTGCCGCCCCTTGCACTCGCCACAGTTGCCGCGGCGACCCCAGAACACGTCGACGTCGAGATCGTGGACGAGGCACTCGAACCGATAAATTATGAATGCGGCGCTGATTTGGTGGGCATAACTACCCTCACACGCTTTGCACCTCATGCCTACACAATCGCCGATCGTTTTCGCGAGAAGGGAATAAAGGTGGTGATCGGCGGCATGCACCCTTCGGCACTGCCTGACGAAGCCATTAAACATTGTGACAGCGTAGTTATCGGTGAAGCAGAAGGTGTCTGGAGTCGGTTGATCAATGATTTTGAGAAGAAATGGTTGAAGAAATATTACCGCAACAAGGATTTTGTTGATTTGAGCACAATCTGCACACCGCGCCGTGATTTATATAAGAAGGAACGCTATCTTTTCACACACTTAATACAAACAACGAGGGGTTGTCCTTTCAATTGTGGGTTTTGTAGTGTCACGAAGTTCTTCGGCCGAACATACCGTACCAGACCGGTGGATTCGGTGATTAAAGAAATAAGGGATTTGAAAACCAAATTCGTCGGCTTCTCAGATGACAATATTTTCGGCAACCGTATCTACGCACGCAAGCTTTTCTCTGCATTGAAATACGAAGGCGTGATATGGTTGAGTCAGGCTTCGCTCAATATTGCTGACGATCCAAACCTCCTTCGAATGGCGGCACGTAGCGGCTGCAAGGGTCTTTTTGTCGGACTAGAATCGGCAGATTGCGAGTCTCTAACCCAAATGAATAAGGGTTTCCTTAAACCACATAAATTTAAGGACGCGATAGGACGGCTCCATGATCAAGGCATCAGCGTGCTCGGCGCATTTGTGCTTGGCAACGATAATGAAGATCCTTCAATATTCAAGCGTACCCTGGATTTCGCCAAGAAGATAAAACTCGACCTCGCGCAATTCGCAGTGCTCACTCCATACCCTGGTACTGCAATATACAACAGATTAATAAAAGAAAAACGCATCTTCAACTTTGACTGGACAAAGTACGACGCGGGCAATGCTGTATTCAAACCCTTGAGAATGACTGCTGATAGACTCAAGGAGGAAGTTGATAAGCTATGGCGTGATTTCTATCGTTTTGATGAAATTATCATGCGGGTTTTAAGACTCGGCAGAAGGATACCGATTCAACTATTGCCCCTGCTGCTCATAAACTTCAGTTTCCGCAAAGAAATCGCCGCGACCCAGGAACTATAAGCACCAAAGAAATCAAAACGCGACAATAAATAAACCACAAAAAAATGGTCAAGATTAAGGTCCGACCCGAAGATTTTGTCGTGAATGAACTCATCGAGTTACCCCTAAAAAAGAGAGGTAGCTACACAATCCTGAAATTGGAGAAGAGATACTGGAATACCTTGGACGTGATTGATTTTGTCGCCCGCAAAATGCATGTGCCGAAGGGTCTCTTCTCACGTGCCGGACTCAAGGACCGCTATTCACTTTCCACGCAGTATTTGTCATATAAGGGAAATTTCAGAGAAACAATAAAGGAAAAGAATTTCACGCTAAGACCTATTGGCAAGGCTGATTTTCCAGTAACTCCAAGGATGCTGCAGGGTAATGCATTTTGTATAACGCTCAGAGGTATGACCGAGAAAGAAGTCGAGAGATTGGAAAGCAATACACCTGAAATCGAGAGCTACGGTTTCCCCAACTATTTTGACGAACAGCGCTTTGGCTCAGTGCGCCACGGTCAAGGCTTCGTAGCTAAGAAGTTGATTCTTGAGCATTATGGAGGCGCCTTGAAGCTGCTCATGTGTTATTCGCATAAGGAAGACGGTCCACGCGAGCGAAAATTCAAGGACTATTGCCTCGGCCATTGGCGAAACTGGTCTGGATGCTTAATGATCGCCCCACCATTCTACCAACCGATCTTGAAGTACCTGTGTGAACACCCGAAAGACCTAAAGAGTGCCATCAAGAAAATCGATAGAGAATACCTTGATATTTATCTGCTTGCTTATCAGTCCCTTCTTTTCAACGAAGTTCTGTTTAGAATTATCAAAAAATACGGTATCAATTGTGTGGCCGTGAAGTATTCAGTTGGTGATTTTCTGTTCTATCACGAACTGCCTTCAACAGCCACCTTACGAGAAATGCAGATCCCAATGCTCAACGAAAAGACCAAGTTGACTGGTCTAATTGGGAAAATGACGGAGAAAGTATTAAAGAAAGAAGGTATTGAGTTGAAAAACATGACTCTGCAAAAAATGCGTTTACGCGGTGTCCGGTTCAAAGCATTCGAACGTAGTGCAACCGTCTTCCCAAAGAAACTCACAGTCATGGAACCCCAGCCTGATGAAATATATCGAAAAAGATTCCAATGTACCATAGAATGCACTTTGCCCCCCGGAACATACGCTACAATCTTGATCAAACGGCTACTTTTGGCGTCATAATTGACATTTCCACAGTTTGTTGTATAATTTTCAAAGGAGGTTTTCAATGAGGTTGTTCTGTCTCACACTATTGTTTTGCTTTGTATCAATGCTTTATGGTGATGTTATGTATGAAATGGTGTCGACCAGCGAAGGTATGATGGGAATGAAAGGCGAAACCAATATGCGTATCTTTGTGAAAGGCGACCGTTCACTCACTGAAATGACCGCTGAGAATCCAATGGGCGGCACCATGACCGACACCAAGATCATCCGTTTGGATAAAGGTGTGATTTGGTCTATAGACCACGACAACAAAGAGTACACTGAAATGAACATAGCCACGCCGACTCAAATGCCCGAAGAACCAGATGAAGAAATATCCATACCCGATGTGAAAGTCATGCGTACCGGTGAAACCAAGAAACTTCTGAATAAGGACTGTGAAAAAGTAATCGTAACCATGGATGTTGATGACGATGAAGGGGCAATGACTTTCAAGCAGACAATGTGGGTCACCAAAGATATCCCGGGGTACAAAGAGATCCAAGATTTTCAAGAACATATGACTGGAACGGGTTCTATGTCATCGTCCATGATGGGCGCTAACAAGAAAACATACGAGGAATTTCAGAAGAAAATCAGCGAAATTGAGGGATTTCCACTTGAGATTGAGATGGAAATGACCATGGGTGCCGAGGGCATGTCATTTTCTATGATGACCCACAGTGAAGTTACGCAGATCGAAACAAAACCCATTAACGATAAGGTTTTCGAGATACCGGCCGGTTATTCCTTTAAGAAATAAACGATTCATACGGATTACCGCGGATGAACACAGATGTTAGTATGTTTGCATCTGATCATATCCGTTTGAATCAAAGATGCCAATCTGTTTGCATCCGCCCCCATCCGTCTGCATCTCATGTTGCTTGCAACAAGGAATAAACAGGTATTTTAGGTGTATAATAAAGTAGAGAGTGACGAGGCACTGATCAAAGCGGTTAAAAACGGAGATTGCGAATCGTTTAATCCGCTGATCGAGCGCTACAAGCTGCCACTATACAAGGTTATGTATCGGATGGTGTTGAATCGCGACGACGCTGAAGATCTGGTTGAGGAGGCTTTTATCAAGGCCTATCGATCAATCAAGAGATTTGATACGGGCCGACCCTTTTATGCCTGGCTGAGGAGGATAGCTGTGAACAATGCAATCAACTTCTTGAAAAAAGAACGTCGGAACCTAACCGAACCTCTGGAATTTGTGGAAAAAAGCCTGAGCAATAGCCGAAATGATCCGGTTGCCATAACCGAACAGAAAGCACTGACGGAGCGAATAAATCAAGCCATGCTGAAATTACCTAGAGAATTTCGTACCGTACTATCCCTAAAAATCGAAGAAGACCTGTCTTATGACGAAATCAGTCAGTTACTAAAGATCCCCAAGGGAACCGTGATGTCCCGATTGGCGCGCGCCCGTCAGAAATTGAAGCAGATTTTTGACGAATTGGAGGTGCATTAACATGAAGTGCGATTTACCCATCGAGCTGCTGAGTGGTTACCTCGATGGTGAACTCGATGAGCAGCAAAAAGCGCGAGTTGAGGCACACCTTAAGACGTGCCCAGCCTGCCAGGAAGAACTAGAGTCCCTGAGGCGAATTGATCAACGGGTGAGAGACAGAGTATTTGAAGAACCTTCACGGGAATTTGTATTCACACTAAACCGCCGGATCATGGACAAAATCCGAGTCGCGCCCCGCCGCAGTCTTTTCAGACTCACCCCAATATTTGCGCCGGTAGCTGCAGGATTACTGATACTCGTAATTCTGATCAACATTAGCCCTTCGAAAAAGAACGCGGGCATAAATGACCGCGTGATTTATCAAAAATTGGAGCCACAACAACTACTGCCTATTTCCATACCCGAACCCAGGATTGCTCAGACTACTACGCAGATGAAACGCGCAGCGTACCATGATAGGGAAAAAGCCCTGGCGGCAGGAGCCGAAGAGGATCGAATCACAGAAGCCGCTGAGTTACGTGACATGGACGAAATTGAAACAACCGTACAGAAACGAGAGCAGGTCGTACGCGCAATAATTGATACGAACGGCACGATTATCAAAGTAGCCACTGGCAACTCCTTAATACCAGAAAAGGATACCATGCTCGAAAATGAGCTTTCTGGTCAACAACTTGCGCCGCCAATGATCGCTGGCCAGAAGAAACAAATCTATGTCGAAGTAGCTACAGAGGCGAAGGAAGAATAAGAAGTGCTGGTGAAAGTACACGTGGTACCTAGATCAAAGAAAGTCGAAATCGAAGAATTGGCAGAAAAATGTCTCAGAGTGAGACTCTTATCACCACCAATTGATGGTCGGGCGAATAGCGAACTGATAGGGCTTCTCGCCCGATACTACAAAAAGAGTAAATCTGCAGTGAAGATTAAGAAAGGCTTTAGGTCCCGAAATAAATTGATAGAGGTAACGGACTGAGATCTGATTCGGAATAATCGAATTGTTTGGTTACTTTGGTTTTTTGACGAGGAAATCGCGGAACTTTTTTAACGCCTTGGCCCGGTGGCTAATACGATTTTTTACAGAAGGACCGAGCTCGGCAAAAGTCCTTTTATAACCCTCGGGAACGAAAACAGGATCATAGCCAAAGCCGTGTGAACCGCGCGCTGAATCCGCGATTTTACCAACACACTCACCCTTAAAGGTCTCATACTTACCTTCGGCATAATAGTAGACAAAAACAACCCGGAATGCTGCTTTTCGGTTCTTCGTGTTACCAAGATTTTTCAGTAACCTGGCGATACGCTCTCTATCGTTCCTGCCGTACCTCGAAGAGTATATCCCCGGCTCGCCATGCAGGCTATCCGCGAACAATCCTGAATCATCCGCCAATGTTGGTTTGCCGCACAGCCGATAGGTGAAAACAGCCTTGGCATAGCTGTTCTCCAGTAATGTCCTCCCGAACTCGGGGATCTTGATATCCACAATATCACTGATCGGTTTGATCTCAGCAAGGTCACCGATGAGCTCTTCGATCTCAACGACTTTATTCGGATTCCTGGTCGCCAGGACAATCTGGAATGAGACAGCCTTCTTTCTCAATGACTGGTTATCGAGTCTACGGCGTCACCATTGTTTCAACAATGAAAGCACCACGATAGCCTAAGCTCAGAGCTTTATCCTTCAGTGGCTCAACCTCTTCGTTTGTGAGATAATCACCCACCCGTACCTTGTAATACGGCGCTACGTACTCGACATACACCCGATCACTGAAAACCTTGCGCGCATCAGCAGCAACATGAGAAGCGTTCTCCTCGGTCGAGGATGCAAATATCTGAACCCGAAAACCATAAACCTTCTGGGGCGCCATAACCGGAGTCGTAGGTTGAGCAGGCACGTATGGCTCGGCCGTAGGTGGCTCAGGTGCTATCGGTTCTTCCTCGACCGGGGGTGGTATCAACACAATCTCTTCCTCAGCTGCTACTGGTTCTTCGGCCTCGACTGGTGGCGGTGGAAGTAATGGTTCTTCCGCTGCAGGTAAAACGGGTTCTTCACTTACCGTAGGCACTGTTTCTTCTTCACCGAAAACCACAACCTCCTCTAATCCTTCGGTTTCAATGACAGTCTTTTTTGGTGCACAAAAGACAAATAGTAAAATGCACCCAACCAAAAATATCTTTTTCACTTTTTCCTCCTTTGCGCAAGAAATCTCACTCAAACAACTTTTTTAATTCTTGTGCGCGGTTCTTCTTACACACTAACACACCATTCTGGCTCACAACTATTATCAACCCTTCAACATCATAGGCCCTTAATGGCAAGTGCTGACTGTACAATATTGAATTATCGATCTCAACACCATGCGCATCACCGATCAGGATATTTCCCTTGCGATCCTCGGCGAAGTAACGTTCTAATGCGAGCCATGAACCAACATCATCCCAACCGAAATTGCCCTGAACCACACAAAGACGATCGCTTTTTTCCATCACCCCGTAATCAATAGAAATATCGGGCACACGCCGGAAATAGCCGACCTTACCGCGTCTGACAAATCGTTTCACGCCATCATAGACCTCAGGCACGAGGTTCTTTATTTCATCGAGTATCGTTTCAATCGAAAAAGTAAATATCCCGCTATTCCACAGATAGCGTTTGCTCCGCACGTATTTCTTAGCCATGGACGCACGCGGCTTCTCTGTGAATCCAGCACCCTCATATGCTACATTCTTATGATAAGAGCCAAACTTGCTGCCGAGTTTTATGTAGCCGTAACCAGTCTCTGGACGAGTCGGTTTTATACCGTAAGTCACGAGCCGCCCATCTTCAGCAAGTTTCTGCCCGTACGTCAAAGCGTTAATGAACGCGGCTTTCGGCCTTATAATATGGTCAGCGGGCATTACGTGCATAACGCCTCCGCCGAACTTTCTGTGCAACTTCATTGCCGCCAGGCAAATTGCTGGCGCCGTGTTACGCCGTAAAGGCTCTAGGACGATGTTTTCCCGACCCACATATTCTACGGTAAGTTTTTTCAGCTCTCTAGGGATTATCAGCAGCCGCTCATTCCTTTTGAAATGGCTGGCAACGCGCTGCAGGGTTTGAATCAAAAGCGGCTCGTCGTCAAATATCGAGAGGAACTGCTTTGGAAAATCGGGTTGGCTCAGTGGCCAAAACCGTTCACCCCTTCCTCCTGCCAGGATCACCGCGAATTTTTTAATAATCCGCCTCCCGTAATTTAAAAAGTACGCTGCCGAATTTCATACTTGCCCTGATCTGAACCGGCAAGCGATCATCTTCTGAATACCATATTTCCATGCCGCCTCTGGCCCCGAAAATACCCTTTCCTTCGGTTTGAGGTTCCACGACAATCGTGTTGAATTTACCGGCCCCGGTCTTGATTTCCTCCCTGCCCTGGACCACACAGTGTATATCATGATTCTCACGAGCATTGTGCACGCTTAGTACAATCGTATCGCCGATCATGAGGGGGATCTGGCGCAAATAGTACCAGAAGCTCAATAAATCCCGCGTATTGGGGGCGATACTACAAACAAGCGAATCATCATAGGTCACGTTCTGCAGTTCATGATCGAAATACAGATTACTTGTCCGGTGGTAGCCACTTTCGTTGATTCTTTCTCGGAATAGGAGAGGAACGAGCTGATCAGAACTTGTGTACACTTCAATTGTGTCATCAATTGAAAAAAGGAATCTCAAAGAGCGCGTTGAATTCAAAACTGAGGAAATCAAATAGCAATGGGTACCTTCATAGGTCAATGTATCTTTTACTTCCAGTATCATGGTTCCGAGATTTAGGAACGAAAACTTGGCATCATATTCAAGCCTCTCACCAAGCGAAAAACTGAGCAAAAACGCAACGGCAATCATATAACAAGTCTGTTCAGTCTTTCGATGCGTTTGTCGATGGGTGGATGAGTCGCGAACATACTCGTCACATCCAGGCGATCCTTGCCAAACGGGTTAGCAATGAACAAATGGGCATTAGCGTCAGACGCCCGTTTCATTTTATCCGTGGAATCACGCAGCTTTGCGAGCGCCTGAGCAAGACCCTGAGGATAGCGCGTTATGTATGCACCTGATGCGTCGGCAAGGTACTCTCGTTGCCTTGAAATCGCGGCCCGAATCAAAACAACAAAAATGGGCGCGATCACCGCTAACACGAGACCGATTATGAGAAGAATCAAGCCGGCCCTACCGCTGCTGCGTCGGTCTCTTCTCCGGCCGCCCCATAACAAAGATCTCAGAAAGAAATCTCGCAATAGAATTATGAGACCACCGATTGCGGCGACCACGGTCATGAGCAGCATATCATAATTTCTGATGTGTGATATCTCATGAGCGATAACACCCTGCAGTTCCTGTCGGTTCATAATCTCTAGAAGTCCAGTAGTAACTGCCAGCGATGCGTTCTGAGGATTCCGACCAGTCGCAAAGGCATTGGGTGCTGGCGTCGGAGTAATATAAACCTTGGGCTTAGGAATACCCGCAGCGATCGTGACCTCCTCAACAACATTATGCAACATCCTAAATTCCTCGGGATCAGCCGGAACAGAGCCAGTTGCCTTCAGTGCTATCTTATCTGAGTTGTAATATAGGACTATGTTGTAGACAATGATGAAGAGCCCAAAGAATATGTAGCCACTAACACCCCAATCGAGCACCTCGACCACCGCATAGCCGAGTACCCCTAGGAAAAGACTGGTAACAACGATAAAAAGGAATGTTTTACGCTTGTTGGCGGCAATTAAATCGTATAGGGTCTCACGCATCAGAACTTAACCCGCACCGGCTCCTTTTCCTCGGCCGGAGCCTCGAAGAACTCACGGGCACTGAAGCCAAACATCGAGGCTATAATCGTCTGCGGGACTTTTTGAATCGTTGCATTGTAGTCCATGACCACGTCATTATAGAACTGGCGGGCGAACGCAATTTTGTTCTCGGTGGCCGTTAATTCTTCCTGCAACTTCATGAAATTCTCATTCGCCTTCAGCTGAGGATAGTTTTCAGCAACCGCGAACAGCGTTTTGAGGGTTGCCGTCAGCATATTGTTCGTTTCCGCGGCCTCTTTAGGACTCGTTGCGCCCATTGCCCGGGAACGTAACTCGGTCACCTTTTCCAATACCTCTTTTTCGTGCGCGGCATATCCTTTAACCGTCTCCACCAGGTTCGGAATCAAATCATAGCGCCGCTTTAGCTGAACGTCGATCTGTGCCCAGCCATTGTCGACTCTCGTTCTTTTCACGACCAGGCTATTATAGATGAGAATAAATGCCAACACAATGGCTGCAATAATAATAATCAGCAATATCATCTTACCTCCATTGGATAATTTTACACATATTAATCTTTTTGTCAAGTTAAGCATCTTTCTAAGCTTAAGCCTTGACTAAAATCGCAATATTTGTATAATTGTGTTAGAGAAATGATAAACCGGACGATTAAAGGATACGAAATAAAGCAACTTATCGCAACTGGCGGTATGGCTGCGATTTACAGGGCCAGTCATATCAGCACGGGTCAGATTGTGGCGATCAAGATCCTGCACGGTCATCTTGCCCAGGATAAGGATTTCATCACACGATTTGAGCGAGAAGCAAAGGCAGCCGCCGATTTAAAGCACGAGAACATCATTGATATTATCGGCTATGGCGAAGCCGAGGGTGTGTATTATATCGCCATGGAATACGTCGAAGGTAAGAGTCTGAAAGAACTCATAAATACAGTAAGATTCATACCCCAAGATATCGCGCTGGCCATCATTTATGAGATTTGCCGCGGTATTGAGCACGCTCACCAAAAGGGTGTCGTGCATCGAGACATCAAACCAGCAAATATTCTCATTGATAATAAAGGGATGGTCAAGATCACAGATTTTGGCTTGGCGCAAGCCCAGGATTTAACTTCGATTACTGTTACGGGCGCCATCGTTGGTACGCCGGCATACATGTCTCCGGAACAGGCTGCAGGTAAGAGAATCGACACGAGGTCTGACCTCTTCTCACTCGGAGTCGTTGTCTACGAAATGATTACTGGTACCAAACCCTTTCAGGGCGAGAGCTATTCCTCAGTCATCCATGCCATACTCACGATACCAGCACCAAAACCGATTGAAGCCAATCCAATTATCAGCGCAGAAATAAGCACGATGATCGAGAAGATGTTGCAGAAAGATGTCGAAAAACGCTACCAGAACGTTACCCAAATTAGCGATGCCATCTATGGTCATTTCAAGGCACATGGCATCGAAATTCCAAACAAACAGATAGGAGCATTCACTAACGAACCGGAACGCCTGACGCAAGGTGTCATTCAACAGGCCAAGGAAATGCATCTGAAACGGGCACTCTATTACACTACGCTGGGTAAAGCTAATATTGACGATGCAATCAGTGAGTTTGTTAAGGTCCAGTATCTCGACCCTGAGAACGCCCCCGCGAAGACCCACCTTACTGAACTCAGACGAAAAAAGAAAGCCAGGACGCCCACGAAGGCAAAAACCCCACGCCTAAGCAGCAAACGTAACGTTACAAGGCTTGCCGGAGTAATCGGCACGATCCTCGTAATCACGATCTTTGCCGCGGCATTGTACCGGAACTTTCAAAACAACAAGGGAGCTTCAACGAAGCATGGGCTGGTGCTCGTCGACTCAAGACCCGCGCAAGCTGCGGTATATCTCGATGACAAGAACCTCGAGTTACAGACGCCGACGACAATCGACAGCATCGCACCTGGTGAACATACAATCGGTGTCCGCAAGAAAGGATATCAGCCGTACGCACAAAATATCCAGATCAGAGAAGACGACACCGTCTCGATAAGCGCGCAGCTGATCAGAGAAATCACAAACGTCGCCATGGGTAGTATCGTGGTACACTCTACGCCGAGTGGTGCACAGGTAATCGTTGACGGCGTTGATACAAAGCTCAAAACTCCCTGTACGGTTGAAAATCTCCCAGTGGGGCGTTACAGCATAAAGATTGTGAAGGCTGGTTATCAAACTGCTCAACTCGCGCGCGTTGTCCAAGGCGGTCAGGCAACCAACGTCTCTGCAAGTTTAACCAAAACCCAAACGCGAGTCAGTAGTCAAAGCACACAAAAATCATATTTCAAGGTAAACGTTGACCCATGGGCGAAAATATATATCGATGGCAAATATATCGAAACAACACCGATCGCCAGGGCACTTGAGATATCCGCTGGAAACCATTCGGTCAGGCTTGAGAACCCTAATTTCCAATCATGGCAGAAACGGATCAATTTCAAGCCGGGGCAAACTGTGTCCATGGATATAAAGCTCGAACCGTTCGCAGGGTACCTCAAGATCAGTGTGAGGCCTTGGGCAGATGTCTACATTGATGGCAAGTTTTATGAGACAACACCAATTGCGGATGCGATAAGACTTCCAGCCGGGAATCATGCAATAAAACTGATCAACCCTTCATTTGTACCTCACGAGGAAGTAGTTACCGTGGTGGCAAATAAAACAATAAAAAAATCAGTCGAGTTAGTACTAAAATAAGGAGGTTGCATGAAAAGACATATAATGCTATTGTTCGTTAGCTGCTTGATTATTCAGCTGGGTTTTTCTCAATCAGTTAATCAAGATTCACTGGAAATAATGCTCGGCAAAGCGAAAAATCATTATTACAATGGTGAATACGAAATGGCGATAAGAGAACTTGAAAATGCATTGCAGTATCTCAAGCAATTGAAGCAAACCGATCAGGTGGAAGCGTATAAATATCTGGCCTTTAGTTATGTTGCATTTGGTGATCGCAATAAGGCAAAGGAGCAATTTAAGAAGGCGCTCCTGTTAGATCCAGAACTTGAGTTGGACCCCGCGACCGTATCGCCGAAAATCATCAAGGTATTCGAAGAAGCAAAGTCTGAAATGGCTGCAGCTCCTCCTGTGGCGCCAGTCGAACCGGTCACAAGAGTATCAAGGGAAGAAATCAGCGGGTTTGATGCAACCATACGGTCCTGCTGTGTCGGCGGCTGGGGGCAAATGCATCGTGGAGAAAGGAGCAAAGGCAAGAAGATGATGATCGCTTGGGGCGTGACCGGAGGCGCAACCCTCGTATCATGGATCATCGCGGGCAAGAAAAAAAAGGAATACAAAGACCTCAGATACGCAAGTCCCGGGGAATTTAACGATGCATATGAGCAGTACAAACTCTGGCTCAATGTTGGATGGGCTAGCACGCTGGTATTTCTTGCTGTGCATTCTTATAATCTCTTCGATATTATCTTTCACAAACCGCAAACCGCCACGTCGCTGATAGAACCACAACAAGGTTTTATCTGCGAAGCGAACGTGGATCACATCAGATTCGGATATAATCGACAGTTCTAGGGAGGGTATAATGAGAATCATAGTATTAACAATTATCGTGGGATTGCTCGTTTCCACAGCTTGTCTGGAACCAGACAGGGCGCCGTATGACCCGAATAACCCCAACAAACCTTCTCTTTACGGCTATACTTATCATTACGATGGGTCACCACTGCCCGGGGCCACGATTAAGCTCAGACAGTTTGGCGAGGTCAAGTACAGTACGGTTAGCAATACCGAAGCTTGGTTCGAATTTGTCGACATCGACCCCGGTGTATATGAGTTGTACGGCGAGGCAGAATACTACGATACACAAATTGAGACTACATACTTGTGCGCAGGATGTCGTGACACAATTGATATCTACTTCCAGGAATTATACTTTCATTTCGACAACGAAGCACTGGGTACTCAGGAACCATTCGGTTTTAATCAACTGTATGGCACCTGGGAAGTCCAAGAAGACTTGGGAGAACCTGACGACCACTCGACACCCAATGTCTATAATGCGCTGCACGATGGCACCGGTCCCCCGTTTGCTCTCTCGGTATTTAGAGATACTCTGGAAGACTTTTGGATTGGTGTCAATATCAAGGTGAGGAGTTTATCGGTTAGCTGGCATGCTGGATTGATGCTCAGATATCAGAATGAAAGCAATTACTACCTTGTCCGATTCATGCCTGATACGATATCCCTGATGAAGATGCGCAACGGAAATCTCATTGAACTCGAAAGCGATACATACAACTTTGCACCTGACACATGGTATCGAGTCTCAGCCTATCTGCATGATGACTACATAAAGATTTATGTGGATTATGAAGAAGTGTTCGAAAGAGGGGATTACTCGTCTCCACTCTCCTGGGGTAGTGCAGGACTCTGGCTATACACCAGCGAACCGACCGGCTCGGCCACAGCTAATTTCGATGATGTGCACATCCGGCCTTAGCATACTCGGATAAGGCTGCAAAGACATAGAACATGGCAACCTTTCTGGTTCATAAATCAAACGACGACACGCAAATAGTCAAACTCGATAAGCCAAGGATCACGCTTGGACGGCGCGAGGATAATGATATTGTACTCGATGACAGATTCGTCTCGCGTAAGCATGCCGAAGTCGAAAAGAAGACCCCTTTCTACTATATCCGGGATCAACAGAGTCGCTACGGTACCTTTGTCAACGGAACCCGGATAACAGAAACACGCCTAGACTATGGTGATGAAATCCAGCTAGGCAACACAATGGTCACGTTTGTTGATGAGAATAAGATCGATCAAGTCCCCGCGCCCAAAAAACCCTCGCGATTAGTAGGCCATAGAGTCGACATTCCTTCACAAATCGAATCAATAAAAGTTGGCCTACAAAAAGGAGCCGACAAAACAAAAATTCTAGAATCGCTTAAAGAAATCCAAGACTATTTCAGTCAATACCAAGAGAATCTACTTGAGGCAGAAAAGCTTAAGGAGATTGCCTCGACCCTCTGTGAGATTGGCAAAATCATCAACTTCGTATTCGACCTCAATGTCCTGCTGAACCTGCTCATGGATTTGGCCATCAAGATTCTGCAGGCGCGGCGCGGCTTCATCATGCTTTATAGTGAAGAATCCAACTCGCTCAAGGTAAAGGTTGCCCGTAATATGGGTGGGCAACTCGATAAAACGGAAAGCTACGGCATCAGTCAGACCATCGCCTGGCAGGCTTTTAAGGAAGGTAAACTCATTAATACCGAAGACGCGACTAAAGATGACCGGTTCAGGACCCAGCAAAGCGTCATCAGTTATGCGATCGGATCGGTCATATGTGTACCGCTTATCTCCAAAGAAAATGAGAAAATTGGCATCATATATCTGGACAACCCCGTAGCCCACAAGAAATTTGACCGTGATGACATCGAGTTCATGGTTTCGTTTGCCAATCAGGCAGCCATCGCTATCCAGAATGCTCAGCTTTATGCAAAAGTACAAGAAGAAGAGAGAATCCGCGACCGGCTGCAGCGGTTCTTTTCGCCAAATGTGATCGGCAGAATAATGTCTGATGAAAAGATGGTATCGCTGGGTGGTGAGAATCGCACCGCTACCATTCTCTTCAGTGATATACGCGGCTACACGTCGCTGACCGAGAGGATTCACGCATTGACCTCGGTGGAAATCCTTAACGATTTTCTCAGCAGCATGTCCGAGGAAGTTTTCCTACAAGAAGGAACATTGGATAAGTACATTGGTGATTGCGTCATGGCGATTTTCGGAGCACCGGTCACCCATGATGATGACGCAATACGGGCAATAAAAGCAGCTCTCGGTATGAAGAAACGAGTAGCTCAGCTCAAAGACCAATGGCGTGATAAGCTTGACGTCTCAACACGTGCGCTGTTCGAGATTGGCATCGGTATTCATACGGGCGAGGTAATCGCAGGCAATATCGGAAGCCTCAAGAGAATGGAGTATACAGTTGTCGGTACTGCGGTCAATCTAGCATCGCGTCTGGAAAATGCTGCTAAACCTGGACAAATACTCATCAGTCGCTCGACTTACGCGTGCACCAGAGAATTCATTGAAGTCAAAAAACTCCCACCGGTCGAACTCAAAAACATCAGTCGACCGGTAGAGGTTTACGAAGTAATCGGCCTTAAGACATGATTGGGGTCAAATCTTCACACTTCACATCGTTCGGTTAGATTTCTCCCACTCGGATGTACTTCTCCATCTACCATCATAATTCTAGCGTAACTGTTAAACAGAACTGTGCTATGAACAACTAGCTCGCTAATGTTGTCGTTGTGAAGTGTGAAGATTTGACCCCAACTCTGAATCTTAAGTCTTGACAAAATATTGATTATGTATAATATTTTCCAATGGTTCTACTACTAATCATTGGGCAAATCATATCGACCACGAAAACCGGGAATGTACTCATTACTAACATTCCTACGGTCGAGCGCGGCAATGCAGAGCAAATAGGTCGTACCTGCAACGATTACGACCACATCATAAAACATTACTGCCAGCTATATGATGTTGATGACGAACTCGTAAAATTGGTCATCCAGAAGGAATCTGAGTTTAATCCACGCGCCGTGTCAAGCAGTGGCGCCATCGGCTTGATGCAGCTAATGCCGGAAACTGCACGTGGTTTGGGTGTCAAAGACCCATACAATCCGCGGGAAAACATAAAGGGCGGAATCAAATATCTGAGCTATTTGTTCGATGTGTTTGAAGGTGACCTCGAATTGGCGCTTGCCGCTTATCACGCCGGCCCCGGACTAGTCCGACGAATCAATCGCGTACCCGAAATTCCGGCAACTCTGGATTACGTCGATCATATCATATCACGGTATGGACGGGGTAGGAAAAAGAATCCTGTCTACTTCTCGCTTACTGAAGATGGCACGCCCTTCTTCACCAATCTTCCTAGATGATTAGCAGCTCTTCCTGGCGATAACACCTATAGAAAGAACCGTATACAAGAAAAGCTTCTTCTTTCTGAGGCGATCCTGAAGATTGTAGAATTTCCTGGTCAAAACGCCCAAGTATTTAGGGTACATTGGCAAAGCGATTTTGAATTTCATAAAAACCTGCCTTAACATCTTATACAGAATCCCAGGTCTTGACCAATCTCCATAAGCATAGATCGGCTCAAAACCAAGCGCCTCGAGCAGTTTACTCAGCGATCCTAAGGTGAATTGTCTTTCCCAGCCGCCAAACCACACACCCAGGCTGATGAGAATGTGTTTGATCACTGTATAGACATGAACTGTCTGGGGAACATCAACTACGAGGAGACCATTCCTCTTCAATATCCTGTGGTTCTCGCATAGAAGCGCAAAGGGCGATGGGAAGTGTTCTAATAGACCCTGATGGAACACGACATCAAATGTTGCGTTTTCAAACGGACAATCTCTTGCATCACCCATAACTAGCTGCACCCGGTCTTTGTTCCTGATCAATCGGATAAGCTCCAGACTCTCTTCCGAATAATCTAAAAGGGAGACGTCACCGCCCAGTTCCTGCATTCTCAAACCGTCGCGTCCAGTGCCTGCACCGACTTCAAGAATCCGTTTTCCCTTTATATCTATTATGTTTTTGAGTTCTTCGACGATGTTTGTTACAGGCGGATAGATAGTATCCGGATGCTTACCGGCCCAAAATTTGTCCCAGACCTGTCTGTCGCTGCTGCTATTGACTATTCTTAACCGACCCCTTTGGGCAGCTGGTCAATAACCAACTGTACACTCGTTCGCCGTGCTTTGTGGTAATTGTTATAACTCGAGAACTCATACTGTCCGGGTTCTTTAACCAGCTCCCTAATCACCGGTAGCGAATGAATATGCTCAAGGCGTTCGTTTAGATCCTCTACGCTTTCCACGATCTCTGCGTCAAAGCTCTGACTCCACACCGTTCCTTCGCGTTTTTTGTATTCATTATATTTGCGTGCGAAGTTACCTTTTATCAACTTCATTATCTTAGAAATCGAATACATCTTGCTCGGTTGTATGATCAAATAGAATGAATCCGGAAGTATCAAATAGGCATAGATACAATAATTCAACATGTAGCGATGATAGCCAATTGAAAGCAAGAGAAATCGTGCCCAGTGCGGATCCGCAAGGATTTCAAAACAGTCTTTTGTTGTCGTCCAAATGTCGTAAACTGCGCCTGGTTTGATGATTCTCTTTGTCATTCCTCCCCCTTATCCAAGGATTTTGCCCAGTACACCTTCATCTAAACTCTTCACGATTAATGTTATGAGTCTTACGATATTATCATAATCTTCGAGGGATATGATACTCGATCCAGAGTGTACATAACGAGTAGGGACCCCCAAAGCCAAACAAGGAACACCGAATTTCGTCAGGTGAATTGTTCCTGTGTCGTAGCCGCCCTTTATTGAAGTAAAGTGATAAGGTATCTTGTTCGTCTCAGCAAGCTCACACACGAATTCCCTTAGTCTCACGTGAGGTATCATGGTGGAATCATAGATGAGAATGCCAGCACCCCCGCCCAATCTCTCTGCGGCATCGCTTTCATTTCCAGGTGTATCACGGCAAATACTGACATCCAGAGCGAATCCGATATCTGGCTCGACCGCGAATGCCGACGTTCGGGCACCGCGCAGACCAACCTCCTCTTGCACTGAGCCGACCAAATACACGGTATTGGGGTGTTTAATCGACTGAATATTTTCCAAGAGACTGACCAACAAAGCGCACCCAACCCGATCATCCCATGCCTTACCGAGTAGTAACTTGCTGTTTCCCATCCGCTCAAAACTACCCTCTGGTACGATTGGATCGCCCGGTCGTATCTCCAACTTATCCTTGGGATTGAAGTCTTTTGCTCCTCCGACATCAATGTACATATCTTTTATCTCAGGAAGTTTTTTTCGTTCCTCTGGTGTGAGTTCATGAATCGGTTTCAATCCCACGACACCCGGTACGTATTTACCTTTCCTGGTTCTGATTCTTACTTTTAACCCTGGAATATTACCTGCCCACCAGCCTCCAATGGGCAAGAATTTGATGAATCCCTCTTTGGTGATTTCCTTGACCATGAATCCTATTTCGTCCATGTGCGCAGAGAACATTATCTTGGGTCGCTGGCTCGTACCTTCTTTACGCGCTATCACACTGCCGATTCGGTCTCGACTGACTGTAACCCGGTCGCCAAAATGCTTTTTCATAATTTCTACAATACTCTCCTCGTATCCCGAAATACCAAATGCTTCGCTCAATTCTTTCAGAAGCTCGATACTGTCCATCGGTCCCCCTTATACATCCAAATTCTCCACATAACGGGCGTTTTCCTCAATGAATTTCCTCCGTGGTTCGACCTCACCACCCATGAGGATTGAAAAAAGCCTATCTGCCTCAGCTGCATCTTCCATTGTCACTTTCTTAAGGATTCTCTTTTCTGGATCCATGGTTGTCTGCCAGAGCTGATCTGGGTTCATTTCACCCAACCCTTTGTAGCGCTGGATATCGCATTTCCTGTCCCCGTGTTTCTTCAAAAAGCGCTGCAATTCATCATCCGAATACAGATACTCGCTCGCCTTGTCATATCTTAAGCGGTAAAGCGGCGGCTGCGCAATATAAATAAGGCCACCTTCAATCAAATCTTTCATGAATCTAAAGAAAAATGTGAGTAGTAATGTGCGAATGTGAGCGCCGTCAACATCCGCATCGGTCATGATAACGACCTTTTTATAGCGCACTTTCGATATGTCGAAATCATCTTCACCGATGCCACATCCGATTGCTGAAATGAGTGTCCTGATTTCGTTGTTGCTCAGTATTTTATTTAAACCACTCTTCTCGACATTTAAAATCTTGCCGCGCAAAGGCAGTATTGCCTGGAACCTACGATCCCTGCCTTGCTTGGCGCTACCCCCTGCAGAATCACCCTCAACAACAAATATCTCGCATTCATCCGGATTACCCGACGAACAATCGGCAAGCTTGCCAGGCAGGCTTTCACTATCGATCAACGACTTGCGCCGTGTCAGTTCACGGGCTTTGCGCGCGGCCTCGCGTGACCTCGCTGCAGACAAGACCTTGCTCATCACCACATTCGCAATCCTCGGGGTCTCTTCAAGAAATGATGAGAGCTTTTCGTTTACCAAGGATTCCACGGCACCCTTTGCCTCGGCGTTACCCAACTTGGTTTTGGTTTGTCCTTCAAACTGCGGATTTTTTATTTTGATCGAAACGACTGCGGTCAATCCTTCGCGTGTATCTTCACCGGCCAACGACAGATTATCTTTCAACTGATTGTGGCGCCGAGCATAATCATTCAAGGTTCGGGTCAATGCTGATTTGAATCCTATCAGGTGTGTACCGCCTTCGTGCGTGTTTATCGTATTGGCAAAGGTGAATATGTTTTCCAGATAACTATCATTATACTCAAGAGCCACCTCAATTTCGATATCATCTTTTGTCTCTGCGAAATAAACAGGTTTGTGCAATCGTGTCCGGCCCGAGTCCAGGTACTTGACCAAATCAAGCACACCACCGTGCGATAGATATCTCTCTTTCGTGTTCGTTTCTTTGTCTTCAAAATCGATCTTCAAACCTTTGTTAAGGAACGCCAATTCTCTAAGCCGCTGTCCTACTATCGCTTTCTTAAATTCCACTTTTTTGAAGATTCCCTTATCAGGTCGAAAACGGATTTTTGTTCCAGTTTTCTTAGTCTTTCCGCGCTTCTTGACCGGTGCTTTGGGTTCACCGTATTCATAGCTTTGATAATAGATCAAATCGTTTCGATAAACCTCTACCTCTAGGAATTCACAGAGCGCGTTGACTGCAGAAACGCCCACCCCATGCAATCCGCCACTGATTCTATACACCTTATCGTCAAACTTGCCTCCGGCATGGAGCATGGTCATGACTACCTCAAGGGCTGATTTTTTCTGGGTCGGATGCATATCAGTAGGTATCCCACGCCCATTGTCCTCGACCTCCACGACTTCGTTATCGATCAGAATCTTAATATGATCACAGAATCCAGCCAAGGCTTCGTCGATTCCATTGTCAACGACTTCAAAAATCAAGTGGTGCAACCCGCGCAAACCAATGTCGCCGATATACATCGCCGGTCTTCTGCGCACCGCCTCCAAACCCTTGAGCACCTGAATCTTTGAAGCGTCGTACTCTCGAGAGTGTTTATTCTTATCCTCTACATTTGGTTTGCTGCGAGCAGTTCCCCGTTTACCTTTTCTTTTCACGGTATCTCCCTATCCTAGGCGTATTTGAAATCATGAATTTTATGTCTTTAATTCCAACATCCAACTTCCTGATTTTTTTCATAATCTCCGACTTCATCATGAACAGCTGACTCTGCCACACCGGATTGTCGACCATCACCACGAGATTTTCCGAATCTACGCTCACCGCCTGCGCGTGGCGCGCAATATTACTGCCGACCAGATCTTCCCATTTATCGACCGCTTTCCAGTTCCTCAATTTGCCATTGATATCCATATTTTTCAGGACCCGCGGTACGATCCGGTTGATGCGTTCAGGAAACTTCAACAACACCTCGTTCGATATGAAAAACACGACTTTGCTTTTCTGCACCCGGCTTCAGAGGGGGCATACGGGTACTCGCAAAAAACACCTGTCCCTGCAGCAATCCGAGCAGAATATCCCGCTTCTTGCTGTCAAGCTCGGCGCTAGCTTCATCCAGAAGAAGGATCGGCCTTTCCCCCCTGACTTCATACAACATTTCTGCCTCAGCCAGCTTGAGCGAGATCGAAGCGACCCTCTCCTCACCCTCTGAGGCATAGTGTTGCATCGCACGACCGTCAATCGAGAACAACAGATCATCGCGATGCGGTCCGACAACTGTCTGACCGAGTGCGATCTCTCTCTGCCTAACGCGCTTCAGTACACTCTGATCCAGTTCCATGTTGGCACACTTACACTGATAATCAACATCGAATTTCTTTATGCTAAAATTAGCTCCAAAATCGGCAAATTTTGTCCTCAGTCCTGGTAATCTAGCCGCGCGCTTTCTATATATTTCATTACCACATTTTATCAGCTGCTCATCCAAAACATCAAAGAGCTTCTTACCGCCGTTGTCACTCAAAGATTGAAGAAACCTATTCCTCTGCCGCACAATCTTACGGTATTCGATGAGATCCGCGACGTAAGCCGGCGAGAGCTTGGCAATCGCCCAATCCAGGAAGGCACGACGCTTCGAAGGTGCACCCCGCACGATCCAGATATCTTCGATCGAAATGATTGTGACACCAAGCCAGCCAACGAAGTCACTGATACGTGATACATTATTACCGCACAAGGTGAGTTTTTTCGTTTTCTTATCAAGATAGACCGCGGCATTTCGGCCCTCATCTGCATTCGCCTCAACTCTCAGGAACTCTGCGTCAAAACGGATAAGATTTCGATCTTCAGTTTCTCTGAAGGACGAAGCGTTCCCAGCATAAAATATCGCTTCGAGTACATTAGTCTTACCAGCACCATTATCACCTATCATGTAATTGAAATCGGCAGCGAGCTGAATTTCCGTATCAACCAAGTTTCGGAAACCTTGGTATTCAATATGCTTAAGTACCATGTATTTCTACACTTAATTATATACGTGGAACTGCAAAAGTCAAGCAAAAACTCTAGGCTTAAATCGGCAAGCGGGGAGAAATACCCAAGAATATTTTCAATTCTCTGGATTTTGTGAAAGCGATACCGACCCTGGGTACCAGATACAGAAACCCAAAGCCAACTTTCGTCTCGAGCCGCAGCTCAACTCCTGCTGAGTAAGGACTCGTTCCTTCCTCAGTCAGCGCACAATCGGCAAAGATAGTCCAGTAAAGGTCTTCGAAATACACGTTAGGATTCCATAAACCCTTACGCACTCTGCACAAACGATGCGAATATTCCGTGCTCACCATCAAAGCCCTTCTCGAGGAGATTGCCTCATACCCCCGAATCGAGAAATCCGGAATATCCGGGTTATGCCGGTCAACATAGGCCGAGCCCGTAAGACACACCTCCCCACCGGCAAAAAGCCGCTGCACACTGAGTCGCATTTGCTGCGCGCTGCGATTTATATCCGAACCCCATGCCTGCCGTTCGAACGGAAAAGCAAGACCCGCGGATAAAGTAGCATAAGGATACTGAAAACCCAAGGTAAACCCAGGGATGAATTCATTACGCGAGATACCATCAAACACATGGCCGGTGAGAAAAAGGTCGAGATGGGACAATCCGTATTCCAGACTCACAAAGGCGGGAAAAGTGAGCGTGTATTCGAATGAATTCTTGTAATCATAGAAAAAGATAACATCTAAAGGTATAAGAAACTTCGATTGCCACAGAATACTGGATATCAAATCTTCTTTATCAGAATCCCAGGCGAAGAAACCGCCGTACATGTTCTCATCTGTAGCATCGCCACCTAAAAGGAATAAGCCGTAGGCCCAAGTACTGAAATCGCTTTTTGTGGGCAATACAAATGGTACACGCACAGAAGGGAACAATGTCTTCAAGACATCGCCATAACCGCCATGATCGATCTTAGGCTCCACGACATTGAGATTCGGTTTTTCTGACGGCACGGCTTCGGTGGATTCGATTTCTTTCGGCCTGAATTCTGTTTTGTATAGATCAAATCCATGTTTCGTCATACCCTTGAAATAAAGTGTATTGTTAATGAGTACGCCGTGATCTGCATAGCCGCCGTTGGTCAGTTGGTACATCCGGTCAGCGGCCAGATCATAGGCGTATATTGCATATTCCCGGCCATAATTCGCGGTAAACAACAGTATATTATCCGTCAGATTTATGTTGCCTTCAATCCAAGGCGTCGTAACAAGTGGCACAAGCGTCTCGCCCTCGCAATCCAGCAAATACAAATTCCAATTCTCATAATCACGCCTCGCGACCGCGGCAACAACACGACCGCTTGCATCCAACTCACCGATGAGCAATTCCGTTTCAAATAGCATTACATTCTCGTCACCATCAAAGAGCCATAACTCTGAACCGTAACCGTGCAACCTATCTTTGCTGTATAAAACTGAACTGTCGGGCAACACGCAAAACCCGCGTATGTCGTCAGAGAATAATATACGGTCAATACCAGTGGCTAAATCTCTTTTATGCAAATTAGCCACAATGCCAAAGCCGCTATAATATATATTCGGATATCCCCTCGCGAATTCACGCGTAGTATAATAAATATTGCCGTCAACAATCCTCAACGAAGCGCTAATCGTACCGCTCAGCGATGCGACCATTCTCTCCGTGTCATCACGAGTATCAAATTCAACAATATGAATCAAATTCCTCTGAGAGAAACCATCCACTCTTACTGGTTGGTAGCGGACATAATAGAGCTTCTCGTTTTCTCCTCGGAGAGAATACATATACCATCCACGGTTTGTCACTTGGAAACCAGTTGGCCGCCACGCTTCGTGTCGCGCATTTTCATAATGCTGCCATTCAATAAAAAGATTTGGATATGACTTCCCATAGGTACGACGCGCAGCAATATCCAACCCGGTGAATGGTAGGATCGCTGACAAAGGTGCCCAGAAATATCGACCGTAGATGCTAAAGAAATCCTGGAATTTATCCTCGCCATATGTCTTGGATAGATAATTGAAGAACTCACCGCCGTAAAGATAGTATGCACCAACAGGGAATTCAAAAGGTGTATTCGTGGCTTCCACAATTGAAGGCATGGCTTCGCCGTGTACGCGCGCTGCGATGTAACTATCGAAAAACCCGTCGTTTAACCTGCCTTCGTAAGGTGTAATCTGCGATTCGCAGTATACGGTAATACCCTCGATTGCCCATCCTGGAGAATAGATGTTAGGTGCAAAAAGCGAACCGAAGGCATTTGTTAGCACTCTTGATAGACCCGTGGTCTTCGACAAATGAAGGATATGAGCATGTTCGTGTACTGTGACGGCACGGTTCCAGTTTTCGATGCCTTCCATGCGGTGCGCAAAACCGGGCGCGTGGGTGAAAACGTGCACATTATGGAATATCGGATTCGCAAACCCATTGCTGACCGCACCTGCATCTTCGATTACAACTGGAATATTGCGCTGACCAGGGCCAATGATCCCGGTCACATTATCCTTGTAGTACTCAAGATTCTGCAGAGTATGAAGTGCTTCCCAGTAATATTCCTGCTTATAGATTACTGTAAAGTCATCGGTCTTTAGGGTCTTCCAATCGAACCACATACAAAGACTAAGGAGTACAGCTGTAAACATTGTGTATTATAAGTATTGGTTTGTCTTTTTCAAGATGATACTATTTACTCAGTTGAGGTCAATACTTACGATAACGATATCGAATTTTTTAGTGTGTTGTGTTTGAGCTAATATATCGTCTACAAAGTGTGTTATATGCTGCGGTACTGATGCGTCGGTATGCCCATCAAATCCCGATACTTTGAGACTGTCCTCCTCGAGATCGCGATTCCCTGCCGTCCCAATTTCTGGGCGATCTGAGTATCAGATAAGGGTGATGATTTATCCTCGTTATTTACGATCTCATGTATTTTTTGAAATACGATACGTTTATCTGTATCACCAATAGGTGCGTTGAAAAAGAATTTCAACTTATGAATACCCTGCGGTGATTCGATATACTTGTTGGCGAGTGCCCTCGATATTGTCGACGGGTTTACACTCAGCTGCCGGGCGAATTCAGTCATCGTAATCGGTTTCAGGTAATCATACCCCTTCTCAAAAAACTCGCGTTGGTACTCGAGCAGATTATCGAGTATTCGTAGCATTGTCTTCCTACGTTGCTCAATTGCAATTATTACGTGCTGCGCAGCACGTGCTCTTTGTCTTATGAAATCAAGCTGCTCTCGCGGTACACCCTTCGGGTTCTTCAATACCTCCACGTATTGCCGCCGTAATCTAACCCGCGGCATCGTATCATCATTGAGATGCGCCACGAGCTGATTGTCCCGCCACCTAATAACGAAATCTGGTGACACATACCCTGAAGCAACATTCGAATACCGCCATCCGGGTTTGGGATCTAACTTGAGGATCATATCGCGCGCTTTTAGAAAACGTTTTTCGTCAATATTTAACGCCTTCAGTATTTCATGATGGCGGTTGCTTTTTATATCCTTCAGGTACTCACGAACCAGCGTACACTCAATTGAATCGGGGTTACAACCCAGTGCTTCCAACTGCACGAGCAGTGGTTCCTTCTTATCACGCCATGCACATCCGGTAGGATCGAAACGTTGTATTCTTTTTGTGATGCGTAAAACATCATTTATGTCGTATCCTTCACTCGTAATTTCTTCTGGGGATGCTGCCAAGTATCCATCATCCTCGATGTTAGAAATGATCAAACGTGCAATTTCCAGATCTTTGTCCTGAAACGCAATAAAGGCCTGCCTGAGCAAATAGTCATTGAGCCTGTCCCCCTGTGCTGGCACGTTGTCCAGAAGATCAAAATCATCCGCACTGCCTTCATATACAGCACTCGGCGTGTCTGCAAACAATTCCGCAATGCTGAATTCTTCGATCTCCTTCAGATCTTCAGGCGTATTCTCTTCCTCGGTTCCTTCATTGACATCAGATTCTGCAGTCTCCTCGGTCGACATCTCTTCGAGTATCGGATTAGCCTCCAATTCGTGGCGAATGAATGTTTCGATCTCCAGGTTGGGCAATTCGATGAGTTTGAGATAATATTTCAGCGTTGGCAGTATGTAGTGCCTCAGCTCTGGGCGGTATTGGAGTTCGCTTCTTCGGTCCATTCTATAAACCTCTTTGCATACATGACATTATAATAGCAAATAGTTAGATGTCAAGGGAAGGCGAACATACATGGCAAATGCGAATCTCGAATTTCGAAAAGCGAAAACAAACCTTAATTTCAAAACTAGAATTTTAAAAAAAGTACAAAGAGTCTTTAGGGATCTGTTTATAAAATGTTGGGATACAATCACAAATTCGAATTTCGGAATGCGAAATACGAATAAAACATAAAATGCTAGTTTTCAAAACGCATAGGACTACTACATGGAGGGATTTTTCTAATGTGGGAAAATAGTCTTCGGGTTTTAACACGAATACGATTTACGAATCACGAATACGTGTTGTTATCTAACCGCTTTCATTGTTGATTTTGTTGAAGGAATCTTGTTTCTACGGTATGATCGAAACTGTCCTGCGTCCACCTCTCTTGTACCCGTACTTCACTTTGCCGGCACAAAGAGCGAATAATGTGTAATCGCTGGCAACACCCACATTGATACCAGCGTGAATTCTGGTTCCTCTTTGACGCACCAACATGGTTCCCGTTTGGACCTTCTGACCATCAAACTTTTTCACGCCCAAACGCTTGCCAGCTGAATCTCTGCCATTCCTCGATGCGCCAACACCTTTTTTATGTGCCAAAATAGCCTCCTAATATCGAATCACCTCTGAATGCTCGTGATCTCCACTTCACAAAAGGCTTGATGATGACCACGTTTGCGACGATATTTTTCCTTTCTGATGAATTTGAAGACGACGATCTTTGGAAACCGACCACACTCTTTCACAATACCCTTGACTTTAGCTCCCTCAACATAAGGTTTCCCGACCAGCGTCTTCCCGTTGTCCTTGATCATCAGCACTTTGTCAAACTCGACCTCTTTACCTTTTTCTGCGATAATTGCAGGAATCTTTATCTTCTGGCCCTTGGTAACGACATACTGGAATCCTTTGCTCTCAATCACCGCAAACACTATTCGCCTCCTGGAATTCCTTCAGGAAAACTCGGCTCTTCTTCAGGAATCAAAGGCTGGTCTTCTGTAACTCCTGGTCCCGGTTGTACTGGCATCTCCTGCATTCCTCTTTCAACCGCGCTTGTCGGTCTCGGTCTGCGCGAAAGGAGAACCAGGGTCAATGAAGTCACAAAAAAACCGATGGCCAGCCCCGTAGTGAGCCGGACAAAAAAGGGCGTCGCGCCTTTACCGCCAAACAGCGTATCAGTACCACCACCGCCGCCAAACACGCTTCCCATTCCGCCGCCTTTGGTTTGCTGCAACAGGACGACAACGATCAAGAGTATGCATACTAGTATGTGGAAAAACATCACGACACCGTACATCGAGCCTCCTTGTGTTGCCGCAAATCCGCCAAAGTTCTCATCTTTTATTATACATATTCTGCCGCAAATGTCAATATAACTTCGTAGATTGTATTTGTGGCGAACAGAGCGCGGATTACGCGTCTCCCGCTGAGGCGGAATACTCAATTCTGCGGTCACATCAAGGATGTGAGCAGAAATGGCATCGACCACCTTCTTCCTGACCTATCGCACCAATGTTCAGTCGACATCACGTTTTATGATATAGCCGGACGGTTAATTAGCAGCAGTCACGAAGAATACCTCACTAGCGGAGTTCATTGTTTTGATCTTGAGAAAGAGAATTCACCGTACAGTATAAATCTCGTACTGTTACCAACTACCACCGGACCTTTGCCGCGGAATCTGCAATGGTGCGTTAGATTTTGTCCTGCAAACGGATTTTGATTTTACGGTCGATATTCTTCAAACTTAATGATTCTTGCGAAGCTCTCCGGCTTCAGGCTCGCGCCGCCGACTAGCACGCCTTGAATCTCTTCTTCCTTCATCAAGGTATCAATGTTATCCGGTTTCACACTGCCGCCATAGAGGATCGTACTCGGCTTCTTGAGCATACCACGTATGAATTTGTGTACGTCAACAGCTTGTTGCGGTGTTGCGGTCTTACCGGTGCCAATCGCCCATACCGGTTCATACGCGAAAACAATCTTGTGCGTTTCGTTCTCGACGTCTCTTAAACCTTCCTTGATTTGTCTTTGGATCACCGCTTCTGTCTTCCCTGCATCTCTCTCTTCTTCTTTCTCCCCAACACATAGTATTGGTATTAACCCGATCTCTAACGCCGTCTTTAGCTTTTTGTTTATCACTTCGTCGACTTCGCCCATGATGTGCCTGCGTTCAGAATGGCCAATTATAACGTATTCACAACCTACTGCTTTCAAGAACAAACCCGAGATTTCACCAGTATATGCGCCGCTGCGTTCCCAATGCATGTTCTGACCACCAAGCTTGAATCTTGAGTTGCGAACCAGCTCGCCGACCGACGGTAATGACGTAAACGGCGGAATCAGAATCATTATCCTGCCCTTCACATCTCCAGTGAGCTGCATCAATTCCTGTACGAGCGCTCGTGATTCACCCGGTTCCTTATTCATCTTCCAGTTTCCAGCTATAATGGGTTCCATCATTTCTCCTTCAAAGCCTTGATCCCGGGCAATTCTTTGCCTTCCAAATATTCAAGCGAAGCACCACCGCCGGTCGAAGCATGGCTCACCGCACCGACCAGATTGAATTTCTTCAACGCCGATATCGTATCTCCGCCGCCTACTATTGAAACCGCTCCTGCTTTTGTGGCGGTCGCGACTGCCTTGGCAACGAATTCGGTTCCTCGGGCGAAATCGTTAATCTCGAATATGCCCATCGGTCCATTCCACACGATCGTTTTGGCTTCTTTTATGAAATCTATGATATCCGCAACTGATTTTGCGCCGATATCGACACCCATCTTATCCTCTGGTATTGCTGCCGCTTCCACATTCGTGGTTGCGCTTCCTGCCTGGGCCTCGTTTGCGACGAGGACATCTACAGGCAGGTACAGCTTCGGGTTGTTCAAGGCCGTCTTTGCTTCATAGAGCAATTCATCCTCACACAGAGATTTTCCGATCGCGTAGCCTTTCGCCTTATAGAAAGTGAAGCACATGCCGCCACCAATCACGAGATTGTCAACGGTATTAGCAAGGTTCTTTATGACCCCGATCTTAGTTGACACCTTTGCACCGCCAATGATCGCCAGCAAGGGACGCTTCGGTTCTTTCAATGCGCCGTCGAGATATTGAAGTTCCCTCTCCATTAGAAAACCGCCGGCCGGGCTGTCAAAGTTCTGGGCAATACCCGCAACCGATGCATGCGCGCGGTGCGCGGCACCAAAAGCATCATTGACATATAGGTCTGCTAACGATGCGAGTTCTCGGGCAAAATTGGCATCGTTATTCTTCTCCTCAATGTGGAACCTAAGATTCTCAAGCAAAAGCACGTCGCCCGGTTTCAACCCTTCGGCAATCTTCTTTACGTCATCACCGATGCAGTCGTGTGCGAATTGCACCTTTGTGTTGAGCAACATTTCCAAACGGTGGGCAACCGGTTCAAGACTCAGTTTGGCATCTATTTTACCTTTTGGCCGACCAAGATGACTGGCAATGATGGGGATTCCGCCTTTGTCGATTATATATTGTATTGTTGGCAGAGCGGCCTTGATTCTCGTATCATCCCTGATATTAAGGTTTTCATCAAGTGGAACATTAAAATCGACTCGTAAGAACACTTTCTTTCCCGCCAAATCCAAATCTTTTATCGAAAACTTGGCCATCATTCTCTCCCGATAACATACTCGATCAGGTCAACCGTGCGCGCAGAATACCCATATTCATTATCATACCACCCAAATACTTTCACCAAGTTACCAATGACTTTGGTCAATTCAGCATCAAAGATCGAGGAATATGGATTGCCAATAAAGTCAGATGATACGAGTGGTTCCTCAGAATACATAAGAATACCCTTTAGGTCACCAGCAGCAGCTTTCTTGAAGGTGTTGTTTACTTCATCTATGGTTGTTTCTTTTTCGAGTTCGGCAACAAAATCGACAACCGAGACATCAGGGGTCGGTACCCTGATTGCTATCGCATCTAATTTACCTTTTAATTCTGGGAATATTTCGGTAATCGCCTTTGCGGCACCAGTAGACGTAGGGATCATTGAAACCGCAGCCGCCCTTGCCCGGCGCAGATCTTTATGCGGCAGATCTAAGATCCTTTGGTCACTTGTATATGCATGCGTGGTAGTCATTAGACCCCTATGTATCTTGAAATTCTCGTGTAGCACTTTCACAATTGGCGCAAAGCAATTGGTTGTGCAAGATGCATTGGAGAAAATCATGTGTTTTTTAGGGTCATAGTCTTTGTGGTTAACACCCATGACAAAACCCGGGATCTTTGGCTCGCCCTTACCTGGTGCGGAAAGGATTACACGTTTCGCACCGCCCTTTATATGCAATTCAGCCTTACCATATTCGCGAAAAATACCGGTCGACTCAAGGACATAGTCAACACCAAGATCCTTCCAGGGCAGTTTCGATGGATCTTTTTCCGCAAATATCTTGTATTCTTTACCGTTAACTACTAGTGCGCCATCCTTAGCCGCTACGTCAGCATCAAAGGTACGGTGCACAGAATCGTATTTAAGAAGGTGCGCCAGTGTTTTCGCATCGGTGATATCGTTTATCGCGACGATGTCGAACTTATCGCTTTTGTAGCCAATCCTAAAAAATAACCGGCCAATTCTACCAAAGCCGTTGATACCAACTCTCTTTTTCATCTTACCTCCTCGTGCGATTATATCCGAAATCCAGCCGAAGTCAATGAAAATCAGTGAAAAATGGTCGCATTTGAGTACTGTAATACTAGCGTTGACACATATTTCAATTTTTGTATAATGGAGAAATGGCCGATATCACGAGGGGCGTGAGGGCATTTACCGTTGGCACCGCAATCAGCCGTGTTTTCGGCCTGCTTCGGGAATCAGTATTTGCCTTTCTCTATGGTGCAGGAAGGTCAACCGACGCTTTTGTTGCCGCGTTTCGCATCCCCAATCTATTAAGAGATCTTTTTGCGGAGACCGCGCTCTCTGCCGCATTTGTACCCATTCTTACCGCCGAGAAACAAAAAAGCAAAGAACAGCAGAACCTGCTCGCAAGTAATATCTTCAACATCTTGCTCCTTACCGTTGGCGTGATTGTGATTGTGGGTATCATAATCGCGCCTTATCTTGTGAAAATAATCGCCTTCGGTTTCGTTGATATCCCCGGCAAACAAGCACTGACTACGAGCCTCACGGCGATCATGTTTCCTTTTCTTCTCTTCATAGCCATGGCTGCTTGGGCCATGGGTTATCTTAACACCGAGCGCGAGTTCTTTTTTCCATCAGTGGCCCCGGCTTTCTTCAATATCGTCTCAATAGCAATACCACTGCTGTCCTATTTCTATTTTGTGCGGCGCGGCATTGATCCTATTTATGCGATGGCTTACGGTGTATTGATCGGCGGCCTGCTCCAATTTCTGATCCAAGTACCAGTGCTCTTTAGTAAGGGTTTTCACTATAAATTGTACATAAATTTCAAAGACCCGAATCTGCATAAGATACTTGCCTTATTTGTTCCTGTCGCATTGGGACTCGCTGCCTCGCGCATCAATGTTGCAGTAGACACTTTTCTCATATCCTTTCTTGAGGAACGCAGCATGACCTGGCTGAACTATGCCTTCCGCATCATGCATTTACCACTCGGTCTGTTTGGGATCGCAGTGGGGACCGTAGCGTTACCAACGATTTCCCAACACATCGTCGACAAGAAATATGAAGAAGCCAAGACAACACTCTTTGATTCATTGCAGCTTGTATTCTTCCTAACGATCACTACGTCCATCATCATCGCATTTCTTTCGCAGCCAATAACTAGAATCATTTACGAGCGTGGTATGTTTACTGCGTTCGACACCTACGCTACAACACAAGCATTGATCCTTTACATAATCGGGGTGCCGTTCATCGCGGGAATCAGAAACGTTGCCGCTGTATTCTATGCTTATCATGATGCGAAAACGCCTATGTATGCGAGTTTTATCGCCGTTGCCTCGCACATTGCCATCAGCCTGGGATTGATGCGTATCATCGGGTTTCGGGCATTCCCCCTGGCCACTACGATCGCTTCATTTATCAATCTCGCGATCCTGATGCATAAACTCCCGCAAAAGATTGGCGCGTTTGAATTGTCGCCTTTGGTCGATTACTCAGTGCGTTTGGCCATCGCATCAATCGCCAGCGGTTTCGTCGGCATTATTCTGCATCGATTCCTGATGAATATTTTTGGCCCTTCTTTTCTAGGCCAGGTCTCTAACCTCGGCATAAGTGGTGCAGTTACGTTGATGCTGTGCTACGTAGCATGTATATTACTGGGAGTGACTGAGGTAAAGGATTATATCAAGCGTTTCTTAAAACGATGAACAGAAAAGGGGGCGCTTTGCGCCCCCTTTATTCTTTTCCAGGTTCTCTCGAATACTAGCGCAGCATAATCATCTTTCCGGTATCTTGATACCCCTCAGTTTCGAGTGAATAGAAGTAGATGCCATTAGGCAGAAGTTTACCTTTGTTATCACGACCATTCCAGTGTAAGACGCTTACACCAGCTTCACAAACACCATCGATTACCGTCTTCACCAACTGACCAATTGCATTGTAGACCTTGATCTTCACACTTGCCGCTTTTGTGAGATTGAACGAAATAGAGGTGTTTTTGTTGAATGGATTTGGGTAGAGCTTTACCATACCGTCCACGATAATACCTGGAGAAGTCAACTCCTCGACACCAAAGTACTGGTCATACACGCTCTGCGCCGAATCCGCGTTTGCCTGCAAATCGGCCAAGGACGAACCACCGACAAAGGCAAAGGCAATCTCCTCAATACTTCCCGGACTCAGTGTGTATGGTGCGGCCGACACAACCACCGACCAATCGGTGTCTGCATCCGCTGTAGCAAAACTCAATGTTCCATTTAAGAATTTGTACAAGGTAGTATCGTGCCATGCACTCCAGACATAGACAGGATTTTTAATAACAGACACATTGGTGGCCGTCGCTGGGTGGAGCAGCATGATTCCGGCATATACATTAGAGTCAGGATACCACATATAAGCTAGTCGCCGTGAGGCATCGGTGCCCGCACTATCATTATACGCATCAAAAATATCAAAATCAGCGACAACACCGGTATATATATCCGACAACCCCCCTGAACCTGCATTCTCTATCTCGAAATTTATTATCACAAAATCATCATAAGCTGGATCTTCCCAAGCATAGCCGTGCTGAGTGACGATAATACTCTTTGGTGCTCCAAACCCCGAATCGCTGAACATCGCCCACGACTCCTCATCTCCAGCACATGGTGTACAGGTGTCGATCCAGCAGTGACCATCTGGAACTGTCGTGCACAACCAGTCCGTATCATTAGGCGTGGGTCCTTCATTTTGAAAGAATCTATCCATCACGTAATTGGGTGCGTTAGCCAATGCCATTGACGCGCCAAAGAGTTGGTTTGCACCAGACTTCGGATAGATAAACCCGCTTCCACCGGGACCGCCTTCATCAAGGAATCCAATTGCACCGTGTTTTGTTAGTGTTAAGACACAATCGCCTGTATCATGATCTACATAATCGAATCTGGGTAAACCAACGATGATCTGGAAATTGCAATTGGTCGTATATGCACCACTGTTTGACTCAAGATATACAGTCATCGGAACAACAGTTCCCTGTGGTATTGACACCGACGCGCTGAACTGGAATGTCCCTTGTGATGTCCCACCATTTGCCACGATCGTACCATAACTCGCTACTGAATCGAGGAGTGTGATATCAGACGAAGCTGCCCTCAGAGTTCCCGTGGCATTCGTAGCGTCAATATCACCATCATTCCTCAAGGTTATCATAATATCAACTGTTTCACCAGGATCAACCCGACCGTTGTTGTTTCCTGTCGCATCATCAATGATGTTCGATTGATAAACAACATTCGGTTCTGCGCTGATTGAGAGGTCGCCGTTAACGACAATTGCATAAGGTTGGGGGCCATAAGGGCAGCTGAACCCGTCCACCCTAATCGTCCAGTCACCGGTTGCTGGGGAGTCTATCCGGATACATTCCTCAACATTCAGTGTGTCGTAAGAACCTCCGACTACTGACTGACCAGCTGAATACACGTTACCTTTGTATTGATTATTGCTTGGATCGGTAACCGTAAGATGGATGTCATTTATCAGCTTCTTGCCAGCACCAGCCGTTGCTGGATAGTCAGTCCAGACCAGGGCAATTCTCAAGGGAACCGAACTTGACGCAACATTGTACGTATATTCAACATACTGTCCGGTTGAAAGTCCCGTCATTTCGTCGACAACCGCTAACTTCTTGGCATCGCTTGCGAAATACAAAACACTGTCGAGGTCGATCCTGCCCCATCCGATATTATTATCCGGCACTGTATAACCAGACATCGACGGATCGGCGCTGTTGACAAGCATCGCCTTGAGTAGTGCCGCGCTTGGTGCCATGGAATCTCCAGGATTCGCCGCGCCGGTCGGATACCAGCCTTCAGCAAAATACTCACGGACCAAAGCCGCAGCCGCCTGCGCACTTGGTGCTGCCATACTGGTGCCATCCAGTGACCAGTAACCACTCTCTGTACCACCATGTGCCGAATATACAGTCTGCCCGGGTGTGATGACTGTGGGTTTTAAGCGACCATCCAGAGTTGGCCCACGACTCGACAATACGTATATGGACTGATAGTTGGCGCCGTTTCGACATCCTCCTACCGAGACACAATTCTTGGCTGTTGCTGGCGAAGTCACGCTACCCGAAGTCGGACCGCTATTACCATTGGAGAAGAAGACCAGAAAATCCTTGTGGTCCCACATGAACTGGTCAACGTTTGCTGACCGAGAATCATATTCACCAGGATTACCGCCGCCCCAGGAATTAGACATCATCTTTACGCTTCCAGCCGCATTACCATTATAGGGCAATATGAAAAGATCGTTCAGGTTGCCAGGTGTGTGGACGAAATTCCCGCTCTGGGGGCCAGCAGCATCACAGAAATAGATGCGACTATCAAGTGCCACGCCATCACGGTTACTCGGGCTACCCATTATGTCATCGTCACCGCACACTGTACCGCCGGTGTGCGTACCGTGATAGTAATTCTCAACGTGATCACCGAATTGAATGAACGCATGACCCGAAGCTTGCTGGTAGGCGATGATCTTGCGATCCGAAGGATAATCACCCCAGGTTGTGATCCAGCCTGTGGTAGTACTCCTGAACGCGTAATGTGACGTTCTTATGCCACTATCACACGTGCTTACTAATTGTCCATCACCGGTAATGCCCATATCCCAGACCCGTCGATTTCCTGAAGTTGCGGTCTGCAATATCCATTGTACATTGTCATTATCCAGTTCCATAGGATGCCAAGGTTCAATCCAGTTAACCTCTTCTACTTTCGCAATGTCAGGAACATACATCAAATCAATTTCACAGGTGATGAGTTGATCCCACCTAGTCTGTGCAATATCATCAATCCGAGCGCCCATGTCTTCGAGTAACGCGATCACCTTCTCTAACTGGGCATCCGGATATAAAAGAATCGTCACCTTTTCCATACCCTGCAGCATCCTGAATTCTCTCTGCCCAGAGATCTTATATGCCGGATGATAAACCCCAACCCAATCAACGAAATCAAGATTCTGGATTTCACGTTCAGTGATTTTATTCATCATAACCAGAAACGCATAGTTGGGTATGTAGGAGTATACTTTTGCGCCTGCCGACTCAAATATCCGCACGTATTCTGGATAGACCGGACCTGTACAATGTACAATGTAGTATTTCGATTCTTCCACGATAAGATTGTCTGACAATTCTGGTTCACCTTGACTGACATCGAATCTTATGCCATTGGAAAAATAAATCCAATCTGCATCTTCATACGGTGCCGGTGCGTACTGATGAATAGTACCGCCACGTATTACACCGTATAGCCCTTCATATCCTGACGCCAGAGAAAGCAGAAGGGTCAGAACCAACGTTAGTGTTTTCACCATTTCAACTCCTTTCCGTTGCTAAAGCCCACGTTGAACTGTACCAATGTGGTACTTCTCCGATATTATACAAAATTCCTTTTTTGACAAGCACCGCCTTTTCAACTTTATGCGAATCACCTATTTTGTGCCTTACAAAATAAATGCCCGACGATACATTTTGCCTGCGTTCATCTGTGCCATCCCACATCGTATGATATTCGCCTGGCTCCAGTGTATCCTTTAGGAGACAATTGATGAAGCGACCGCTTGCATCGTATACACACAGCTCAACTGAGGCCGGCTTGTTCAATGTGTAGGAAGCTGGAAGCCTGATGGTCTAATGGTTAGGTTCGGGATACTGAAATCTAATAGCCAATTCTGTATCAAGTATCCAGAATCGAGTATCTCATTTTGTTTCCAGCTTCCCAACCCCTATTTTCTTCGGTTTCGGTGTGCGGTTTGGAAAAGCGATTCGGCTTCGTGTTTCGTATTCGTGCTTCGTAAATCGAAACCGTACTCCGACCAACGTATCGCATTTCGAAACCGCATAACCTTAAC
>Ga0111198_1002_pt1 | contig 63000 bp, 58 predicted proteins | sample DeeMarSWOR324_28_FD_80370 | JGI IMG/M metagenome (GOLD analysis project Ga0111198, IMG submission 80370) | candidate division WOR_3 bacterium SM23_60
GCGGTCAACGCCGTCTTCCCATGATCCACATGCCCAATCGTCCCAATGTTAACATGCGGCTTCGTCCGCTCAAACTTTTGCTTCGCCATACCTAGCCTCCTTGACCTGCTTTATTTTTATGCAAACATTAATTATATATAAAAATTCAGAAAAGTCAATAGATAAATAGGGATATGGCCAGAACCGCACAGTGCTCTGGGCACGCTGTGAGAGGCAGCCTGTGAATTTCTACTCACCAGTTAAATTGTATTATATTATATACAGAATCTCTCTCATGTCAATACCTTAAAGGTACCTTCAAGATAGGAAGTGGCCGACCAACAGGTGAACCACTTGTGCCGCTGCCGTGCCTCAAGATCGCTGCTTTATTTCTACGTCGCCGTGTTTGTTTTTTACCTCTATCTTTGCACTGGGTTTGTTTATTATTCCGCTTAGCACATTATCTTCTTCTCTCCTGTCTTTCAGATCGAAATCGCATTTAACGTCCCCATCTGTAGTCTCGATCTCGATTTCAGCTTCAACTTTTTTGTCGAATCGCAGGGTTATGTTGCCGCTCTTCGATTTAATTCGTACCTTTTCCACTCTGACATAATCTAGATCCATATCGCCGGAAACGATCTCACCCGATAGCGAACCCGAAAGATTTTTGCCAATAATATCTCCACTCACCGATTCGATTTCGAGATCACCGACGATATTTGATATTTCAATATCTCCAGAGATCCCGGCAATGGCTAGGTCGGTCTCTTTCGGCACGCTGATTTTCACATTACCGCTCAGTGCTTTTACGGCTATTGAATCCCCGAGTTCCTTGATCTTGGCGAATCCGTCTTTCTGAATGTCGATTCGATCTGTGTCCGTACCATTAATTTCTAGGTTGCCACTTATTCCTTTAAACTTGATCTTCTTCTTACTTGGGTATTTGTGGAATTCTTCTTCGGCAGATTCAGAAAAAGAGTTGCCGAGTGCAGCACTTATGACTTTTGGCAGCCCTTCGATCGAGCTCCATATTTTGTGGCGTGTTCCTTTCTCATGTGTGCTAGATCTACCGACTGCCTCGAGGAGCCTTTCGGCTTCCTCGGCATTGATTTTTCCTTCTTCGAGAAGTTTCAATATTTGCAGTCGTTCATTCAATGTACACCTCCTAACGGATAGTTAAAGGGTTAGGGTTATGATGCCTGAACAAAAAGTTCGTCTGACGGTCAAGGTTACGATGTCCGATCCGAAAGATCGGTTGGCATTCGACGGTTTCGAAATGCGATTCGCGAATCGTTGTCGTCGATCGTAACTGTCGCGCGGTTGATATCAATTTACCCGATCCTACCTGTAATCAAAACCGAGTCTGGTTCATCCGCGAAACATAGATAGCGGGGGAGACCAACAGGAAGAAGTACACGATATGTGTCTACATCGTCAGTGTCGATATTCCCCGTTTCAATCTTGTTAAGTATTTCTTCTACCATTGATGACATGGTTCCTCCCTTAAAAAAGATCGTTTTGCGGTTACGGTAACGAGGCCCGCTCCAGAAGATCGTCCGGCGTTGGGCGGTTTCGAAATGCGATTCGACGGACGGTTGTTTTTTGTCGACGAAACCGTAACGCTTTTCGATCCCGAACAACGCTGTTCATCTTCGCTTTCTTTGTTTGAGTATAGCCACTGCCTCGTCGACTGATATCTTAGACTGGGCAAGTGCTTCGAGTGGGTCGATCTCTTCTTCGGACGTGATGGGTGAGAGCTTGAGGCTTTTTAAGAGATTGTCGATTTTCGTCTTAATGGTAGGGTAGGAGACACCGAGCACTTTTTCCATGTCGGTTATGCGTCCCTGAGTGCGTAGGAAAACTAGTAGGAATTCATACTCTTCTTCAGATAAACTGCAAAAGTCACAAGATTCAAAATCTTTACGGATACGTAGATCGCATTTTGGGCATTTTAGCTCACTTATGACCATTCTCTCGCTACATGATGGACAATTGAATAATTTAATTTTCATGCTATATTATAATCAAGAATCTTAATTTGTCAAGGGGTGAAATTAAAATTATTCAATTTCAATGATGACAGAGATAAGAATATAGATTACGGAGATAAAAACCAACGTAATTTCGTGCGTTTGCACTTTATGGGTAACATTTTTTTTGAAATTGCTACCTGGTTGCTTTGTGGTTGCCTGATTTATCAGGCGTCGTTGGCAGCGTCTCAGAACGCCCAATGAATTGGGCAATTACATAAGAACCGTGCGGCGTTGGGCGGCTTCGAAATGCGGTTCGTCCGTCGGTTGCCGTTTGTCGACGAAACCGGTTCACGAAACCATAACGCTTTTCGATACCATACAACGATACGCGTCCGGATTAGTCATTCAAAGTTAGTGCACGGGAAATTATCTTTCGTTTTGTAGTCTGGATCTTGGAATCTATTTGATATTCGTGTTTTGTGATTTGAGGTTTATTTGCTGTTTTGAATTTCGAATTTGTTTAGTATTTCGGATTTAGAATTTAGTGCTTATAGTCTAAGGATATACTCTTTCCAACAGCCGCGGGAACGGAATAGTTTCCCTCACATGCTTTATCCCGCAAATCCAGGCAATGGCGCGTTCAATGCCCAAACCAAAACCACTGTGCGGGCAGGTACCGTATTTTCTCAAATCAAGATACCACTGGTAGGCATCTTCAGGTAGGTTTCTTTCTTTGATTCTTTTCAGCAATGTAGCATAGTCATCTTCGCGCTGACCGCCACCGATCAACTCACCAATCCCTTCAGGGCCGATCATGTCAACACTCAGGGATAGTGAATCGTCGTCTGGATCGCGTTTCATATAAAAGGCTTTTACGCCAGCAGGGTAATGGTGTACGAAAACAGGTTTTTCATGACTTTCGGAAATTACCATCTCATGCGGCGCGCCAAAGTCATCACCGTATTTGAGATCTTTGTATTTCTTCTGGATGATGGCAACCGCCTCTTTGTATGTAATACGCGGAAAAGGTTTCTTTATCTTTTCCAGCTTCTTGATGTCCCGCTCGAGAGTTTCCAGTTCGGCTTTTCTTTTCTTCAGTATTTGTTCAACAACAAATACGGTCATGTCTTCAGCAAGTTCCATGACTCCGTTGAGGTCAAGAAAGGCGACCTCGGGTTCCAGCATCCAGAATTCGGTGAGGTGGCGTCTGGTCTTTGATTTTTCTGCCCGGAACGTGGGGCCGAAACAATACACCTTTCCCAGTGCTCCAATGGTAGCTTCGTTGTAGAGTTGCCCGCTTTGTGCTAGATACACGGTATCTCCATAGTATTCTACTGGGAACAATGTTGTTGTGCCTTCGACTGATGCGGGTGTTAGGATAGGGGTATCAGTGTTGATGAATCCCCGATTGTCAAAGAAATCCCGGCAGGATTTGATCAATTCATGACGTATGCGCATTATGGCGTTCTGCTTTTTCGAGCGCAGCCACAAATGCCTGAGTGGTAGCAGGTACTCGATGGAATGTTTTTTTGGTGTGATTGGATACTTGCTTGCCGTTTGAATTATATGCAAATCCTTCGTGATGATTTCGTAGCCGCCGGGCGCCCTCTCATCTTTTCTGACCATGCCGGTTAGTGTAATGGAGGACTCTTGAGTTATCTTGTCGGCTACATCGAAGATTTGTGCTGGAACCTCATCCTTGGCGATGACGGATTGAACGATGCCGGTGCCGTCACGGACCAATATAAATCGTATTTTCCCACTAGAGCGCTTGTTGTATAACCAACCCTTTACAGTTATCTCCTGACCTTCGTATTCACCGATGTGTTCAATATAGACGTGCATCGTTTATGATATACAGTCTACTGTCAAAGTCAAGTATTCTAGGTTGACAGATCAGAGTTTTTATGTATAATATGCAGTTATAATTAGAGGTTATTATTGAAGGAGGCAGATGCCAACAATTAATCAACTAATTCGGAAAGGCAGAAGGAAGGTCGGTTCGAAAAGCAAAGCGCCGGCCTTGCAACGCAATCCACAGCGACGTGGTGTGTGTACTCGCGTTTATACTACAACGCCGAAAAAACCCAATTCTGCTTTACGTAAAGTATGCAAGGTGAGACTTACCAATGGGTATGAAGTAACGTCATACATACCTGGTGAGGGCCATAACCTGCAGGAGCATTCTATTGTACTCGTGCGTGGCGGGAGAGTTAAAGATTTGCCAGGTGTGCGATATCATGTTGTGCGCGGAAAATATGATACTGCGGGTGTCGAAGGTAGGAAAAAGAGCCGTTCACTTTATGGCGTGAAGCGACCCAAGGAAACACCGGTAACTTCTTAGGGAGGCGTCGTGGGAAGAAGAAGAAGAGCTCAAGTAAGAAAGGTTCAGCCAGATCCAAAATTCAATAGTATAGTCGTCAGTAAGTTCGTAAGTAATCTTATGTGGGACGGCAAGCGCAGCGTTGCACAGAGAATATTCTACGGTGCTCTTGAACGCATTGAAAAGCTCACCAAAGAGGATGGTCTCTCAGTTTTCGAGAAGGCGTTGAATAATGTAAAACCAGTACTCGAAGTGAGGCCGCGCCGTGTCGGCGGAGCAACCTACCAGATTCCAATGGAAGTACGACCGGGCAGAAAAGAGAGTTTAGCTATTAAATGGTTGATCAGAGTTGCACGTAGCAGGTCTGAATATCGTATGGAAGATAGGCTTGCTCAGGAAATCATTGCGGCGAGCCGCAATGAAGGTGGCGCTATAAAGAAGAGGGAAGAAGTTCACAAAATGGCTGAGGCAAATCGCGCTTTTGCTCATTTCCGTTGGTAACGATCATTTCAGAATAACCCACATGAAAAATCTGGAAAGAAAGCTGCTCAAAGCAGCTGATATTGTCGTAAATGATTGCCTGGCAGTAAAGAAAAATGAGCGCGTAGCTGTCATCACCGATAGACATTGTCGTGTTGTCGGAGCCTCTTTATGGTTGGCGTTGAAGCGTAAAACCGATCCCCTCTTGATCGAAATCTCACCGCGTAAGATTCATGGTGAGGAGCCTCCGGCTCAGGTTGCTGAGGTTATCAAGAATTGTGATGTATTCATCATGCCGACAAGTTGTTCACTAACTCATACACATGCTCGAATAAATGCAAATAAGAAGGGTGCACGAGGCGCAACCATGCCCGGCATTACTATCGAAATGATGTTGAGGACACTGAATGCCGACTATGGTAAGATAGCCCGACTCACAAACAAGGTATGTGCTTTACTTGACAAGGCTCGAAATGCCTGCGTGGAATCTGATGCTGGGACAAAAGTGGAGTTGGATTTGAGGAAGCGACGATGCTGTCGAGATACAGGAATCATCAAGCACAAGGGAGGTTTCTCTAATCTGCCCGCGGGCGAGGCTTACATTGCACCGGTCGAAGACAGAACTAATGGTGTGGTGATAGTCGATGGTTCATTCGCGCCGATCGGTGCCGTCTCCGAACCAATTATCCTGAAACTGAACAATGGCTCCATCGCGCGCATAAAGGGAAACCGTAAGATGGCAAACATTTTTAAAGAGTATGGCAAGAAAGAGAAGACGCTTTGCGAGTTTGGTATCGGTACAAACTACAAAGCAAAGATAACTGGAAACGTGCTTGAAGATGAAAAAGTATTGGGTACGATCCATTTTGCCTTTGGCAACAATCTGGCATTTGGTGGCAAGAACAACGCATGTATTCATCTTGATGCTGTGATCCGAAAGCCCAGCGTGTGGCTTGATGGTAAACTGATAATAAACAAAGGTAAGTTCTTGGTTTAATTGCACTTGTTTGTTCTTTTTACAACACTCTTAATCACAAATCTATCCATTTCCAGAGTTGAGTTCGTCGGCAATGAGACAGTTTCGACCCGCACCCTGCGTTCAGAGATTGTATCCAAACAGGGTGAGGCATATAGTGAATTGAACTTAAACTACGATGTCGAGCGCCTAAAGCGCTACTATGTGAGTAAGGGTTACTTCTCAACCGAAGTCACACCCGGAGTTAGTACTCAAGATACACTCGTGGTTATTTTCTTCCAGATAACGGAAGGTAGTAGGCCAAGAATACGTGAGATAGTTGTCAGCGGCGCAGAGCCGACAAAGCTTCGTGGGCACTTCCGCGTGCGGGTAGGTGATTACTTCCTGCGTGAGAAGTTGTTTGCGACGGAGAGTGAGATTCAAGATTACTATAAAGATCGCGGATTCCCGTTTGCCGAAGTTTCTTCCAGAGTATTTCCTGATTCCGGCGTTCTTGAGTTTTTGGTCGAGCAGGGTGGTTTATACTACGTAAGAAACATCGAAGTGCGGGGTCTTAGCAAGACGCGACCGTGGGTCGTCTATCGGGAAATAGAGCTGAAACCGGGCGACATGTATAGCAAATCCAAGATTTATAACAGCCAGAGAAGAATATATGCGCTCGGGTTTTTCAGTATGCTGAAAGTTGAAATGTTACGACAGCAGCCAGATAGTCTTGACCTCATTTTCAATGTACGGGAATTAAAATCGCGCATCCTCGATTTCGGCGTCGGCATAACCCTGCCGTTCAGTTTCTTACTGTCATTTGGTTTTGAAGAGCTGAATCTTGCCAACATTGGTCACCGTGCGAATATAAACCCGCTTTTCAAAATCAATATCGAACGGGAATGGGAAGCCAGGGTAGAAGCAAGGTATACATTGCCTTATGTTACGCCTCTCGGTTTGAAATTTTCCGTGTTACCTTTTGTATGGTTTGAAGAAAAGAGTGATTTCTCGCGTCACACACGCGGTAACGAATTCAGGATGACGAAGGTTTTTAGCGAGGAAGTTGGGTTGAATATCTCTCATCAATACAAATACGTCCGCATCGAGCCTAAGGTAACACTGCCAGATACCATAAAGGGAGTGACCAATAGTGTTAGGCTGCAATTCCTTATGGATCACCGCGATGAATTCTTCAATCCCAAAAAGGGTATTTATCTCCTGCCCATGGTTGAATATGCGGGTGGCATATTAGGTGGCGAGAATGATTTCGTACGTTTGGAAACAGAAGAGCGAATTTTCCTTACAGTATTTGAGAATACATTTGCGCAACGTTTCAAAATCGGCGTCCTCATTCCTACCAACGATGTAGCTATTTATGAGAAATATTACCTGGGGGGGCAATATACGTTGCGTGGTTATCCGGAAAGGGCAGTTGGTCCTGATTCGTTAGGGGATGAGCGGTACGGTGACATTTTGCTCAACTTGAACCTGGAATATCGTGTTCGCCTGCCCTTGAATTTCGGTTTGGTTGGTTTTTTCGACGCCGGGTACATAGACAATGAGATGAGTTTTAGTGATAGTGACTATTTGAAGATGACGGCCGGTTTCGGGCTGCGCTATTTTACGCCAATCGGCCCACTCCGCGCCGATGTTGGTTTTCCACTTAAGGAAGAAGGTAACGAGCTTTATTTTGGTATCTATCACACCTTTTAAATGACATGAGGCGTTACATTAAACACATCGTTGGACCGTTTTTTTTCCTTCTGATCATAGCCGGAGCAATAGTCTTTGTGACCAGTGTACATTTTGGAGTCTTGACTATCGAAATCCTGGAACGTGTGAGTGGTGTTAAGATAACATATGAAGATATGAGCGGCAATATTTTACAGGGGTTTCGGATCGATCGATATTGTGTGAGGCTATCAGAGACCGATAGCGTGTGTGGTGCAATCGCCGATATCCACTACCGCTTCAATCCTTTCATGCTGCGGCTGCCCAATCTCTTCGAAATCAATCTCATCGAACCGAGCATCACCATTGAAGAAAAGAAAGGGGTAGGGGGTAGGGGATTTCGTGGTTTGCCGAACCTTAGATTGGGCTTGAGGATAAATCTCAAGAACGGTGAGGTACTTTATAAGAACAGAAATCTCTTCAAAGTGGACAGGATTTCCGGTATCGTTTTCCTTGATCTGGTTGGCTCGCAAACGCGCGTCGCCACAATGAATCTTTCGCTGCAATCAGCTGAACATTCCTTGTACGTGAGATCGTTGACCCTCGATGCCGTAATCGATGATGAACAGGTGAGGTTGAATTCATTTAAACTCAACGGGGTAGGCCTTGCATTAATAGGCAGCGGCCAATACAACTATCAATCAAGAAGCGCGACGTTCGATTTCGATAGGGGACATGTTGATTTGACAAAGATAAACAAGTATGAGGGGATGATTGATTTCACAGGTAGTATTGCCTATGCACAAGGTGTCTTTCTACCGAAAATACGGGGTAGTGTTAAAGGAATGAATCCTTTTGAGGAGTTGGGGTTCGAAACAAATGCCGCGTATGATACCATTTGGGTCAATCTGTTTGATGGCCAGATCCTGGGTGGCAGTCTCTTTGCTCAGCTCAGGATTACCCAGCTCAAGAATGTAGAATTTGCGATGAATTTTAAAGATGTGAATATCAATCAGTTCCTGGGTATGCCGGGGCCGGCTATTTCGAGTGGATATTTATCCTATGTCGGTAATGACTTTGTCGGTTTTGTAAGCTCGCCTTATGAATCGGGTTTGGGTTTAGATTCGGTGTTCTTCTTTGGGACATACTCTGAATCAAGAATCCGCCTCGATTCATTGTTTGTCTCTGAGGGCCGAAGAACCCTCTATGCGCGCGGTGCGGTTTTCCCAAAACTCGACGTGGATGTTGATTTCTCCGACTTTGATCTTAGTCGTTTCGAGAGAGAATTACCGGTGGGTGGTTTACTCAATGGCTCGATCAGGATTACTGGCAAGCTGCGCGATCTGCTTGGCTTGAGTTTCACTTCTGACTTGTCGGCGAGGAATGTGTCAATTTACGGCCTCAATGTCGACAGCCTCGCACTGCGCAGTACTGATTTCAACAAAGATAGTACTGAACGAGACATGGCGGTTACGCTACGCGGCCTGCGATTTAAAGAATATCGTTTTGGTCAGGCTGATTTCCGTGTCCAAGACAGTGTATTCAAATTCGCGGCTTGTGACGACAAGGATAGTATCTACATTGACGGACTTCTGTACGCAAATCTAAAAGGCACGATTTGCTCATTGCTGGTCAGTTATAATCAGGTGCTTACGAGGAGCATGAAACCGATTGAATTCGACATTTTACAGAAAACTCTTGGTGTTGTTAATCTATCGGTTGCTGATGGTTCGTTTTTCTTTTCGAATGTACCTCTGGGCATGGAACTCGCAAGCATTGATTTGAGCAGACTAGGAAAACTTTTGGGTCTGAAGGACACGATCTCCGGTATCTTTGATTTGAGTTTTGTAAATGATAGTATTAGGATTAATGCACGGCATGTCAATTTCATGGGTCTGACAAATGGTGTCTTGGAATTGACCGGTCAATATTCGAACGACGGTGTCATTATCGAATCACTGCATATTCACGACGACAAGAATCAAGTGTTCGATGCGAGAGGTACGCTTTCAGTTGAGTATTCTGAACTGCACTCCAGATTCAGTAATGTGGGTATCTGGGTATTGGCTTTCCTGGAGAATTTCTTGGGTAGTCCGGATGGTCTGATGACGGGCGAGGTATCTTTCCGGGGCAATATGAATGAATTTGAATTCAACGGCGGTGGTAAAATTCATGATGGTTCCTTTACTGTGGATGTTATTGCTTCACAGTTTGATTCGGTGAATACCGATGTTCTCTTCGAAGGAGACCGGATAATTTTTGTTTCTGGCAAAGGAATGATTTCACCCAAGAACGGACGTATGCTTTCCAGTCAGTGGGTGAATGGTGGCGGCGTTGTTAAACTCGAAAAGAGATTCCGGGTGGATAATCTTAACTTCGATTTCAGTTTCATTGACGCACCCCTTCAATTTCCTCCTTTTGCCTATGGAATAGGAAGCGGCAACTTCTCACTGAGTATGCGTGACCGAGTTATGTACTACAATGGCAATATGTCGGTCAAGGAAGCGGTTATACCTCTGGAGTTTGGTATGAAGATAGAAGAAGAGCAGGGGCAAAAGGATGATAATTGGCGTGCAAATGTGCGGTTGGTGGCAGAGAGAAATGTTCGGCTGAGAAACCGTGACGCAGATATCGAATTTGGGGGTGAGCTTTCGATCACACGAGATCAAGGGCCCGTATATCTTTCAGGTGTCCTAGAAACCGACCGCGGTAATTACTACTGGGTTAATCATATTCTGTCGATCACACAGGGCAAGGTGACTTTTATCCCGGGTGATGAAATCGATCCAGATCTTGATTTTTGGGCCGAGCTGGATACCCGGGAAGGCATTAAAATCATCCTCCATTTTTTTGGGCCGCTCTCTGAGCCGATATTTGAATTCTATACAGATCCTCCTGGTCAGTATACTGAACAGGATATCGTAACGTATTTAAATTTGAACATTACCTGGCAAGAGCTCGAGCAATTGAAGCGGGGCGAATACATGAGTAAAATTATACCGTACAGCCTTTTGTCCTGGTTAGAGGGAGATGTTTCACGTGCGATCAGACAATATACTGGTATCGACTACTTCCATATCGAGACGCCCTTTTTTGAAGAAGACGAGAAGACAAAATTGACATTGGGCAAATTCATTGCCCGTAATCTATTTGTGACATACACCTACGATATTACAACGTTTTCTAACGAATTCAATGTAGAGTATTTTATCGACGAAAAAAACAAGATACAAGTGGAACGAGATGAAACAGGTGAATACAATCTACAATATCAGTATCGTTTGAGGTTCTGAGGTTTGATGATCTCAACGAAAGCATTCCTAATAGGATGATGAAGTATACGGAACAGGAACAGCAAGGTATTCGTCTTGACAGTAACAGGTATGTTATTATAATTAGTGGAATCAATAATGCATTGTCCTAATGTTGGTGATTATCAAGCTGTCTTTTATGGACCACCGTTTGAGAACATCAAGATAAAGAGTGATGGTGTATTCTTTTTTAGAGGAATTATGGCAACAGGACGGAGGTAATCTTGAATAAAATCATGGCTTTTATGTTAGTCGCGTGCCTGGGCGCGGCGACACAAATAAAACTAGTCCGTGACGGACAGAACCAGACGCCATATGCTGAACCACCCGATGCCAATCTGACACTCCACTTAGTGTCGGAAATGGGTACACAGAGCATACCTGTTCAGCGGTTTCAGAATCTAAGACTATTCAGAGGATTCCCGCAGCCGCCTCCAATTGAAGGCAGACAGGACATTAACGCGTTGGTCCTGAAGGTCGAATTTGTAGAGGATGATGAGCAGTGCACAACGGGTGATGGTAAGATGGACCTGACCGGTTTTGGCACACCCGAGGACGGTTTGTTCTATGACCCGCCGCACAGTGGCATCTATTTTGAGCGTCACATGCAATTCTTGAGCAACTACTACAATTCGAATTCATTTGGCAACTGCAATGTTACGTATACTGTGAAGCCTGATCATAATCTCGAGAGCTACCAATTACCGCATAAAATGCGCTATTATAGTGGCTTCGTTGAGTACGATGCTGAAAACGGATTCGTATACTACAGCACCTACGCCATGGAAATGGGTTTGGTACGTATCCTGACCGATGCCGTAGCCGCGGCTGATCAAGACCCAACGATTGATTTCTCAGACTACAATGCGATAATTATTTTTCATGCCGGAACTCAATGGCAGACGAGCATAAATTTCCTGAGATTTTGTGATATCCCTTCGGCGACGATTCCCCCGGGTGCGCTCGAGTTTTATTTGGGCGTTCCTTATGTGCTCGCGAATGCCGGGACCGATACGATTGATTTTCCCGTTAGCGTGAATTCGGAGATGGCACGGGTTGACGAATACATGGTTGGTGCTGTTGGCACGGTTGTTCACGAATTCGGACATGTTCTTAACCTACCTGATTTGTATGACATCACGGGTTGGTCTAATGGGGTTGGTGCTTTTGATCTGATGGGGACCGGGGGTTGGGTAGGTAGCCCGGCCGCTGGTGCACCCGAGGGTGCGATACCCGCAAACCTCGGTGCCTGGACACGGTATTACTTGGGATGGGTGACACCGACGATCATAACAGATCCGGAAAGCCTGATCACTATCCGGGCTTCATCCATTGATACCACTCAATTTGGCGTTGTCGATCAGACTTTGATAAAGGTGCCGATTTCCGAAACTGAATTCTTCCTCATTGAGAACCGACAGCAGGATATATTACATCCAGATACAATAGTCATTGATGCTGAGGACGGGGTACCGATTTATGTCGATGCGGGTGAGTATGATTTCTTTTTACCGGCCAGCGGTATTGCGATCTGGCATATTGATGATAATGTTGTGAACTTTGAATATGCGACTAACACCCTACAGATAAACCCGGAGCACAAGGGCGTTGATCTGGAAGAGGCCGATGGAATACAGCATTTTGATGCCTACTATTACGGAGATACAATAGAATACTACGGTTCCAGGTACGATCTCTTTTTTATCGATGACAGCAACAAGTCGAATCATAGTTTCGGACCGTCCACGAATCCAAATTCAGACTCATATTACGGAAAGTCATTGATCGACATCGATGTGTTGTCACCGCTTGATACCTTGATGAATGTTTCGATTGGTTTCAATATTTACCAGCCGGGGTTTCCCGTTACCGTGCAATCCGGCACCAGGATATTGGATGTGAGTTATGGTGACCTTGACGGTAATGGTGACATAGAGGTCGTCGTAGCGACGGAAAGCGGTTTTGTTTATGCCTATCACCACGATGGCAGCCTCTACGGGGCGCGGTTCGTCGCCAGCAATATCACCACATTTCTAGGGATCGGCGATCTTAATGGCGATGGCGCTGAAGATATCGCCCTCGGTTCGCGTTTCAACATGATTTGTTTGGACGGCCATACCCTCACTACACTGCCGAACTTCCCTTTCACGGCCGGAGATGCCATCACGGGTGCGCCGTTGATCTTTGATGTGAATGGCGATGGAAGCCTTGAGCTGATTTTTGGCAGTAAGGACCGATATATCTATTGCCTTGATAGTACCGGGCAGAACATCAATCACTATCCCATTTATCTCAACACCGAGTTGCTATCCACACCTTGCGTGTTCGATGAAGTTGAGCGTCATATTGGCGTGCTTGGTTCGGATGGGCGATTCTGGATTCTTGATCATGATGGTATTGTCCGCGAATTCACCGAGGCCAGCCACAACATGCTCACGTATGCCTCGCCCGTAGTTGGTGATATTGACCGTGACGGTGAAAATGAGGCTGTGATCATCAATGGTTATGGCACCATATACATTTTCAATGCAGATACCCTGGAAGAGAAGTTCGATATTTTGATCGATACTGTCTTTTACTACACGCCGGCACTTGCTGATATCGATCGAGACGGTTTTCTTGAAATCATAATGCCCAACAGCAGCAAAACGCTGTATGTTGCGAATCGAAACGGCACTTCGGTGAACAATTATCCGGTGTATTATGATGAATATATATTGCATCCTTTGGTGGTTGCTGACTTGAACAACGATGGGGTAGGAGAGATCATATTCGGGCTCGGCACGTCAGATTCATTGGGAAGTGGTTATCTTAAGATCATCAATGATCGCAAGCGGGAATTCAGTCTCTCACCCCTATTTGGAGAGGGCGGGTTTTCCAGCCCGGGTGTGATCACGGACCTTGACGCAGATGGTGATGTGGAGGTTGTGTGTGGTAGTGATCACGGCAAATTGTACGCATGGGATTTTTCAGGGACTAATGCTGCTTGGGGTGGATATATGAATACGCCGAAGAATTGGGGCAATTATCAAGGGAGTCTAACACAGCCGCAGGTGGCGAGTACGTTGCTCGGTAACTACTACATGTATCCTTCACCCGTGGAGAATTTTGGACGTGCTCGATTTTACCTCAATCAGGCTGCTGAGATAACAGTTGAGATACTTGACATAACCGGACGTAAAATCGGTGAAGCAAGATTGTCGAACGCAATGCAAAATGAATATAATGAAGTGGAATTCGATTTCACGAGGCAGTCGAATGGTATGTACATTCTGCGCATCAAAGCAGCGAATGGCAGCAAGACAGAAGTCAAGTTTAAGAAATTTGCTGTTCTAAAGTAGGAGGTTTTGTGTTTCTTGGTATTTCACTCATTTTGGTTCAGGCACTGAATCCGGTAATGGCCTCGATCCTGGTTCCTGGTTTGGGACAGATGATCGAGGGCGATAGATCCAAGGCCCAGGTTTTTTTTGTTGTTGAAGGTACCATATGGCTTTCCTATTTCGGTTTTAATTACTGGGGGAAACGCATCGATGGTTCGGCGCGCGTATATGCTATTGACCATGCCAGTGCGAATCCTGCAAGACGCGACGATGAGTATTTCGATGCGCTTGAGGATTATTTGTCATCAAATGAACATAATCTAGTGATCGAGAGGCAGGCTGGTCTGTACTACCCAAATAATCCCGAACTGCAGCAAGAATATATCGCGGCCAATTCATATTTCGACGAAGACGAGTGGATGTGGGATAGCCTGGCGAGTCGTAGCTATTACTGGGAGAAACGGAGAGAAGCCCGCGAACACCGACGACGTGCCAGCTTCATGCCCGGGTTTGCAATAATAAACCGTATTGTTTCCGTGGTCGATGTTCTGCTCTTCACGAAGACTGAGAGATTCGGGATTGACACAGGCGACGGCCGCATAGGGTTGTACTACCGATTCTAGGCTTCTGGCCGCAGATTGCTTAGAAAGAAAACTTATCCTGAGGTCCATTCCCTAGAGCAAATTGAAATGGTTTGTTCGGACAGCGATTTGAATTGCCGGGCGGTTGCGGTCTTGAAGTACGCCCGGTCTGTTTTTGTCCTAACTGGTGCCGGGATATCGGCTGAGAGTGGCATTCCAACTTTCCGTGGAACGGATGGTTTATGGAGAAACTACTCAGCCGAACAGCTCGCCACAGCCGATGCTTTTCAAAAAGATCCCAGGCTCATATGGGATTGGTATCATTGGCGTCAGAGTGTGATCCTAAAGGCAGAGCCTAATTTAGCTCATCATGCCTTGGTGCTGCTGGAGCAGGCGGTTGAGCGTTTTCTTTTATTAACGCAGAATGTTGATAATTTACATCGTCGAGCCGGTTCCAAGAATGTGCTTGAACTTCATGGTAATATATTTTGGGCCAGGTGTTCGAGCTGCGGTAGGAGAGCCGAACACGTATCTGGTGAAGAAAGTACTGGTGATTTACCTACGTGCGAGTGTGGTGAGTTGTTGAGACCCGATGTTGTATGGTTTGGCGAGACAATACCAGCAGACGTCTGGCATGCTTCATTAGACTTCTTGAGCCATGCAGATGTGGCGATTATTTGTGGCACATCAGGCGTTGTCTGGCCAGCGGCAGCAATACCAGGGATAGCGTGCGGGCAGGGTGTGAAGACAATAGAGGTGAACGTCGAACCGACGGCAATTAGTAGTATCGTCGATGTTTCGATTACGGGCAAGGCGACTGAAGTCTTGCCGGACTTGCTCCATCGGCTTACTGCCGAATCCTGAGCACGCGGATATTAGCGAATTACTACAACCTTAGTCAACTCTTTTTTCTTTGTTTCCAGAAAATAGATGCCTGGTGCAATCGGTCCTTTTGTTATTCTTCTACCTAACGCATCGTATAGTCTCGTATTCAAATCGAGATATTTTCGTACTTGGCTAGACGACATTGTAAATCCGCCTTTTGGAATTTCGACGTTCAGCTCATCGATACCGGTCAATATATCTAGGTTACCATAAATATCAAAATCATCATGGTATTCATTCCATGCGATGAGAAAACTATTTGGTCCTGCATGCACTGAGGGATGTTGTCGTTCGTATGAGCTGTTGTCCGATATGAGGAACTTGGGGCCGTTAGGCACACCATTTACTGATATGAAGCGTCCGTAAACGTGATCGGCATCTTCGACCCAAACAACTAAGAATTCATTACCATCAAAGGCCGCTGCCACGTAATTCTGTATCGCCGGGCCATCGGCGATTTGTATTCTATCGCCGACGAGCTGGCCGTCTATTGAAACGATCTGCCCGTAGATATCGAGGTCAGTGCCTAACGGACAGAAGTCAGGCCATACCACTATGTAATGTGGTGTACCATATTCGACAACCGGAGCTGTTGATGTCCCCTGGGTCGTAGCTATTTCTATGGTTTGCCCTTCGGGTTGGCATGCTGCATTAACGAAACGTCCTTTAACACCACTGAACTCCTCGCACCATGTCACCAGACAGCGGCTACCGTCAAAGGCGATATCAGGATGTTCGTCACCCGAGTCGATGGTGATGCCCATGTCGAGTACGGTACCCTGAGTGTCGACACGTGCTACTTTTATTACTGGTATCCGTGTTTCAAAGGCACCGTCGAGCCATGCCACAAAAAAGTACTCATCTGCAAATGTGACGACCGGCTCGGTCTGTCCGCTCAGATTGTTACAAACAATGATTAATGAATCGGTTATTTCGAGTTCGGCTGTGACACGCACGCCGAAGACGTCAGACATATTTCAACAACTGTCTTGCACTACGACAAGGAAGTTAGTTCCGTCATATGCAGCGTCGACAGTCATCGTACGGTCGCGCATTATGACAATTCCTTCTGGATCGAGCAGCAAACCATCCTCGTTGATGCGGGCGGCCATTGTTGCACGATCTGAAGGGTAAAAGCGCAAGTCTTGCCAGAATACGTAGTAATGGTCACCGGCAAATTGTACGATTGGATAGTGTTGCGATTCAGGCGCGATCGATATTGGAAAATCGCTGCCGAGAATCAATAGGACTGCGATCAGGATATTACACCTCGTGTTGCCACAATGTCTTCATGAGTGTTTCAGAACTTCCCTTATCATATCTTCGGTTTCCCGCGCGTCTTTTTCATCCATTTCGTTGATGGCAAAGCCAGCGTGGATCATGACGTAACCCCCTACCCTGACATCGGGTACGAGGACGATCGAGATTTGACGGCGCACACCCATTATCTCAGCCATCGCCATCTGGCCGTCGATTTCGTCTATTCGGCCAACGACACCTAAACACATACGTGAAATCCTTTCATCTTCTTCATTATATATATTCAGCGGCTATTATCAAGGGGTCTGCACTATTGACTAAATGGGTAGGTATCTTGCAGGGTAGTCGGCTAGATCGTAGCCGTAGACAGTTTTTGTGTATTCTCTGATTCCGGTTATGTAATATATGCTGTAGCCTTGTTCAAGGAATTGTCGAAGCCCCGCTTGATCGAGCAGGTATCGATATAATATGTTGCGCTGGAAATTTTGAACTCCTTCAGTAGGGACATTACAGTCATACATCATCTTGCTCTGTTGGGTTGAAGATAGATTTTTATCCTGATATGCCAAAATCGGTAGCCACGGTCCTACGATTACGATGCTACGGTTGTCTATTTCAGTACTCATCAGCGCATATGTATAATCGATTTGGTTCTGTCTCGCCATCATATTCTTGACTATCGCGCCGTGGTCGACGATTTGAGCACGAATCTCGCCTCCATCTGTGTGTTTGAAACTGCCGATCGCCACGAATGAATGCGCGAGCAGCAGCAGGCTGGAGACAACAAGTAGTGTTTTTCTTTCCAGACGGCAAAGGATCAACAACACAAATGGAATTGCTGGTATGAGATATTCAAGATGATACGGCACGAAGGCGAAAAGGATTAAGGAAACCACGAGCGAAAGCATAATGAAGATATCGTTTTCATTACGCTCTACAAGCATCCTGCGCAGGTTTGAAAGGGAGCTGATGAGCAGCACGAGTGACGCGGTTATCCCGGGCAGCCCGAAAAGCTTGATTGCCTGATATCCGGTTTGGATGAGGCTCGTCTGTGTAGGGTAGCGTTGAATGAATCCCCACCCGTAGGTGAGAAACAACGGAGAGTAGATTAGGATTGTAGTGGCAACGACGCAGCAAAGGAACGTGACCGCAGCCATGATGTTTCGGGCCTTACTAAGGATCAGGAATAAGAAAGGTATTATGAAAATAAGCGACTGTGCACGGGAACCAGCAGCCAATCCGATCATGAGTCCAGCGACGATCCATTTGTTTCGCAGCACAAAAAACCATGCAAGTACAATAAAGAGGAGGGACCACATATAATCCATCGTATTGGTGCTGTTGATCCATATTATGGGCATGAAAGCATAAGTGATGAGTACAAACCCTTGATATCTGTATCGGAGTGTCCTTAAGATGCGTGCAAAGACGATAATCGAGATCGTAGAAACGAGCGCTGTCAAGCTGTTCGTTGCCAGCCAGCCAAAATCGATCACGAGCGCGTTGATGAATTCCGGAACCGGGTAACCGGGAAACCGTGATGCATGATAGACAAGATGGTGTCTAATGTCAAATGCTGTGTTCGCGATACGCCAGGCATCGGCGTCTAGTCCGAAACCAAGATTAAGTAGAGGAATTCGTGAAACTACGTATATGAATGCAAAAAAGAGAACGTTAGGAAATCGTAGTAAATCAAATTCTGCGAGCTTTTCGTGGCCTCGTGTAAAGCTCATAGCGATGCTGCAATTTTTGTGTTACCGAGAATTACTTGTCCGTATGAGATACATCCGTCATTGTTGGGTAGTAGTCTATGTGTATAGACTGTGAATCCCCTTGCATTGAAACGTTTGGTCATTAGATTGAGCAGATGACGGTTCTGAAATACACCGCCGGAAAAACATACCTTTTTTGTTCCGTATCTCTGCCGAACAATATCTGCAACGCTGAGAGAAAACGCTACAATCGTGTTATGGAATTTGGCTGAGATTTTGCTCTTAGCAACTCCACGTTGCAGGTCTTTCAAGATTGCTCGTAACATACTGCTTATTTCAATCACCAGGTTGTCAGATTTGACAATTTCAAATGGATAGTGTGCTTTCACACCTGGTGACGCAATGTACTCGAGGTTTATTGCTGCCTCTGCTTCATAGGTTATCTCGGTCGTCACCCCAAGCATGGCAGAAACGCAGTCAAATAACCTGCCGATGCTTGATGTATATACCAGATTATGCTCATCTTCGAGCATCTTATTGATGATACCTGTTTCCGAGGCAGAGGCGAGGCATAGATCCTTCTGCAACAGTCTTTGGGCATAGGCGACAGCGATACGGTAGGGTTTTTTAATGCTCGATTCACCACCGGGTAAGGGTAGGTATTGCAGATGAGCCACCCTTTGTTGATTGACCAAATCACCGACGAAGAACTCACCACCCCATATTCTTCCATCCAGGCCATAGCCTGTGCCGTCAAAAATTATGCCGATGGTTTTGCTGGTTACGCCGTTCTCGCCCATACAAGATGCGAAATGAGCGGTGTGGTGCTGTACACCTACTTTTTCCCCGGGCATTTTCTGAGCGATCTTTGTCGACAGGTAATCCGGATGCAGATCGTATACGATTAACCGCGGAACGATTCGGAACCAGTTCTTGTATTTCTCAACCATTTCATTGAAGAAACATAATGTCTCAAGATTGTCAAGGTCGCCGATATGAGGAGATACATATGCTTCCCGGTTGTTCGCCAGGGTAAAAGTGTTTTTTAGAAAAGGCCCGACTGCGAGGGTCGGTTTGGCATCGACCGGTAAGCCAATAGGGACCGGAACATATCCTCTTGAGCGGCGTATTATTGAGAATCCTTTGCCGGGTAGATTATAACCCACCGAATCGTCGCATCGATTCTCTATAGCACGGTCATGATCAAGGTAAAAAGAAACCATTGAAACCAGTTTCTTCTCCACCTCATTTCCATTCTTGACCAGTGGTTCATCTTGGATATTGGCGCTGGTCATCACCAGGTAAGGGATTTTTTCTAGTAACAGATAATGGACTGGTGTATAAGGGAGCATGACTCCCAGATAAGGATTATTTGGTGACACTTCTTCACATATGACAACTGCGCGTTTCTTTATTAACATGATGGGCGCGATGGGTGATTCTATCATTTTCTTCTCGTGATTATTGAGATTCACAATCTTCGTCAGGTTTCTTTGGTCCGTCATAATGGCAAAGGGTTTTGTTGGTCTGTGCTTTAGTTTACGCAATGATTTAACCGTGCCGCAGTTAGTGGCATCACAAGCGATATGGAATCCTCCGATGCCTTTTATGGCGACTATCTTGCCTTTCTTCAACAATGCAGCGGTTTCTGCTATTGGGTCAGGGGAATTGATCCGCCGGCCGTCGATTGAGTGCAATGTGTAAACTGGTCCACAAACGCTACAACAATCAGGCTGAGCATGAAAACGCCGGTCGGTAACCGAGTGAAATTCTTCTTTGCAGTCATGACACATTTGGAATTCGCGCATGGATGTCCGCGTTCGGTCATATGGTGTTTCCGTTATGATCGAATACCGAGGACCACAGTTTGTGCAATTGATGAAGGGGAATCTGTACCGGCGATCCTCTGGATTATACAGTTCATTCAGACAATCACCGCACGTGGCAATGTCTGGTGATATCTGAGTGAAACCAGTGGAAGACTTACTCTCTAGAATTGTGAAGTTCTTAATGCCTTTGTATTTCAGTTTATCAGTTCTGATTTCCTCTATTCTCGCCGCCGGGGGTGCCTTGGTACGTAGCATCTTGATGAAACGCTCGCTATTGGATTTCGTACCTTCGATTTCGATTTCAACGCCGTTTGTCGTGTTGCGGACAAAGCCATTTAGATGAAGGCTGCGGGCAAGGCGGTAAACAAAAGGTCGGAATCCGACCCCTTGGACAATTCCCTTAATCTGTATTCTTTTTCTTCTTGGCATTTACTTCTTTTTCCAAATGCCGAAAGATCTCTACGAACCCATTGCCAGTCTTGGCCGAGACTTCAAAAATAATCGCCTTTGGATTTTCTCTTTTGATTCCTCTCTTGGCGTCTTGTAGATTGAAATCAAGGTAGGGGAGGAGGTCCAGTTTGTTAATGACTACCACTTTGGCCAGATGAAAGAGTAGAGGATACTTCATTGGCTTGTCGTCACCTTCGGGAGTGGAAAGGATCGCGAGTTTGTAGTCTTCCCCAATTTCGAATTCCGCCGGGCAAACGAGATTACCAACATTTTCAACTAAAATCAGATCGTGCTTTTTCTTGATTTGCGGCAATACCTGTGCAGTCATGTAAGCATCCAGATGGCACTCGGTGGCGGTGTTGATTTGTAATACATCAACGCCCAGCTTAGAGATCGATTGGCTGTCGATCTGTCCCTTGATGTCACCTTCGATAACCAGAATGCTGTATCGCCTCTTGAAGTGTTCGACTATGTTTTTGATAAAGGATGTTTTCCCGGCTCCGGGAGATGCGATGATGTTGATCACCAGGCTATTCATCTTGTCAAATACGCTACGGTTTTCTTTGGCTCGCTGTTGATTCGAGACGAGCACTGGCTTCAAGATTTTGATTCTCTTCATGATTCTTCTCCTTCTATCGACGCTACGAAAAATTCCCTACCGGAAAGGAGATCGATTTTTTCGCTGCCGCAATCCGGGCACAGCAATATGGGTTCATCAATTTCGTTTTGCTTACCACATTCATGGCAAGTTATCTTAATCGGAACTTCTTCAAAGACTATCGTAGCACTACTACATTTGGTGTTGGACTTCAGATGCTCGAAGTAGAATTCAATAGAATCTGGCGAAAATCCAGTGAATTTACCAACCTTCAGATGAATCTTGCAGATTCTTTTTATGTTGTTCTGTTCGGCTTCTTTGTTACAAAGGTCAACCAGCGCTTTAGTTACACTGTATTCGTGCATGGTGGGTCCCGCAATTCATGGACATGAAAGTCGAAGGGTAGGTGGTACTACTTGATGATGGCAAATTTGTATGTTTTGTCACCTTGTGCGGATTTGACCAACGCAAAGTAGAGACCGCTTGGGACATCGGTCGGGATTTCCCATATGACTTCACCGAATACGTTGTCTGTCACAAGGTCTTCGGCCACCCGTCTGCCGGATATTGTATAGATATCTACCCGCGCATCAGATGGGATATCCTTTATGCGCACAACATTATGTCTTACTGGGTTAGGGTATATGTTTGCGGCACCTACCTCAGGCATTGAATCGTATTGTATAGCTAGTTTTAATAATCCGGTTTCTCCGCCCACCCAAAAACAATGTCTTACAGGATCGAATTCGAAGCCTTGTACCTGTATCATCTCGCCTATTGATTCCAGAAAATTGATGTTGATATCGTGGGTTGAGAATTGCCAGCTATCGACGAGGTTGGCCACAGGGTCAAGAATATAGACGCCGTCACGCGCCAGAATCCACATCCTGCCCTGGGAATCGAGTTCCAGGTCCAGTAGTTCTGAGTCGGATATATCAGTGCGGTTCGAGAAATCCTGCCCGTCATACACTACTAGTCCGGCATCAGTTGCGACATAAAGAGTGTTGTTTGGACCGACGAGACAGCCACGCATGTAGTTGGATATTAGACCGTCAGCAGTTGTGAAGTTCCGATATGTGTCATCGTTGCGGTCGAAAAGAGTGTTCTTGCTGTCCGTCATCAAGAGGCCTGCGTCTGTGAGTGACCGCCATATTTGGCCTGAAGAATCGATTGCGATCTCAACGCGAAATACTGGAAGCTGTGGGTCCAGGTAATAGACGACAGCGAGTGCCGAATCTAATAACCAGAGTTTGTCCGTGGGCCCGGCAAGGGCAAGGTACATATTATTATCGTGGTCAAACTCTATGTCCCAGACCGCTACAGCGTCATCCATGCCGTTATGACCGCGATTCAGAAAGAACCAGGTACCAGTCCGCGGATCGAAGCTAAATGCTTGTACAGTATCCTGCGTATCGAGCCAGTTGATCCCAAACCACACCTTGCCATCCGGCGCAGTTGTGCAACGATGAACATGATTTGACGGTATGATCGAATCCCTGGAGAAATTAACCCACTGTGATTGATTATTCAACCAGCCGAGCCCTCTGGATTCAGCGGCCCTGCGTCCGCAAGCTACGAACACGCCATAATCATTTGCTGTGACTTCGGATATATGATTCGAAGGAATGCATCTATTCTTATTGATTGTCCAAATGCTGTTCGCGCTGTCATACAATCCTATGCCATCACCGTAATATTCTTTAGTGTAGCGGTTACCCAAGCCGCAATATAGTTCTCCTTGAATATTGAGTAAGGCGCGAACTTTGCTGCGCCAGGGCAGACCGTTCCTTATTGTTGTTACTGTACCATTCACTGTGTCCAGAATTCCGACCTGCTGGTCTTGATCTAGGGCGAGTACCAAAGAATCTGTCAAATGGCTTATGTCATTTATTTGATAGCCTGTGAGCAGTGTATCAAAATGGTCAATGGCGAACCTATTTAATCCTGCATTTGTACAAGCATACAGTTGGGCATCGATGAACATCAATTTGTTGATTTCATTATTCAGTAGACCGTGATTTGTTGTGTAATTTTGCATAGTAAGCAAATCCTTCGAGAAGCGTACGACACCCGCCGTTGTTGTTCCTATCCAGATCGATGTGTCATCTAGAGCAATGGATCGGATGCTATTACATGGCAGTTCGAATATTTTGATCTGTGTGTCGTCGTCGAAATCCAACGGTGTTCCTTTTGTGTTAATGAAAAGGAACCCGTTTGATGATCCAACATAAATGCTGTCTTTTAGACAACTGATTACTTGAGTTCTCGTACAAGTGAGGCATTCTACCGGATAGACACGCACACTGTTAAGGTCTTTGTCGACCAAGACAAGCCCCAGCTCGTTGCCTACCCAGATGTGTCCTGAACTATCAAGGCTGACTGCATTTTGTGTGTTCAGTTGAAGCCCATCCGTGTTCGTCAATGCTCGAAAATCACCGGTGATTCTATTGAAGGCTAAAAACCCGCCATTGGTTGCACAATATATTAAACTATCACGGCCGGTCATGTCGTAGATGTAGTTTGTGTTGGTGTAATATTCGGACTGAATGTTCACAGCCAATAAGAAAAGAATAACGTCTATCAAGGATTTACCTCCGTGTTATTTCTTCAAATATCTCTTGCCATTGAATATGGAAAGAATCCGTAATTTCCAGACTAACCAGAACGCTTCCCATATTATGCGCTTGGACATTTTGGATTCGCCGGATCGCCGTTCGACAAAAATGATCGGGATTTCTTTAATTCTCAACCCGGCCTTGAAAACTGAATAGACGCTTTGGATTTGAAACCCATAACCGCCTACGTCGAATTTCTGCCAGTCGACGGTGGCCAGCGCCTTGCGGGAATAGCACTTGAATCCGCTGGTCAGATCTTTGACCGGAACGCCGGTTACAATGCGTGCAAAGATGCACGCGAAAAAGGAGAGTAATAGTCTCTTCATCGGCCAATTAACAACACTTACGCCTTGCTTATACCGGGAGCCGATAACGAGATCGTGTTCCTTTAGAAGATTGATGAAATTCGGCAGTTCTATTGGATCGTGTGAGAAATCGGCATCCATTTCAAAGGCATATTCATAGTCATTCTTCAATGCATAGTCAAAACCCATCACATAAGCCGTGCCCAAACCCATCTTTCTCGGTCGAGTCAAAAGGTGAACGCGTGGATTGTTTGAGCGCATCTTCTTGATGATTAGTGCAGTGTTGTCCGGTGAATTATCGTCGATAACCAGCACATCTAGCTGATTCGAAACGGCCAAGATTATGTTGATGATCTTTTCGATATTTGGCGATTCATTGTAGGTCGGGATAATGACGAGTCCCTTTTGCATATTCATAATTATATATATGAAGGAATCATTGTCAATCTCTTGCTCCTGGTGTGTCATTTAAGAAATGAACATCCACACTTTTTGATGGATTTAAAGTTTAAACATGCACACCCTCAACAATTACGATCTGGGTTGATGTAGGGCAGGGCTTTAGGCCCTGCTGAGAAATCCTGCAAACCTGAAGGTTTGCCCCACATTTGTCGATTGGTAAAGGAGTACGAGTATTTGACACGGTGAGTCCTGATAACAACGGGCGTTAGTGCCTTTGCCTGCCGTTCTGAGACAGTGCGTCACGGAGAACCCAAGAAACGCCGCGTGTGAAGACCGGGATTCTAAAAATGAAATCCTAATCCCGCATATGATAAGGCTTGTGCACTTTTAATTCTTAAAGTGTGCATGTTTAAACTTTAACTAACATCTCTTAATCCTGATGTTTTGTTATCGCACCGGGAGATTACATGCCTCTTGACAAACGCAATCGTTTCTATTAATATCAAATGATAAGTGTCAGTGTTTTGTGCACGCTAAGAAAGTATCCTGTCTGTTCATCACATTAGCAAGTCTGGCTTTTTGTGCAGGCCAAAGACCCGGCGCAACATTTCTGTTGATCCCTCCGTCAGCAAGAGCAAGTGGCATGGCCTATGCATTCAGCGCGGTAAGCGATAATGCATGTGCAAACTACTATAATAGTGCGGGTCTTGCGTTTCTTCAATCACCAATGCTTACGGCTACCTACCTTGGTCACCTCACTGGTTTGGCACCGAATCAGCATTATGCTTACTTCGCTGTGTGCTATCCTTTAGTAAGCTCGGCTTGGGGTTTCGATTTCATTTTTTTTACTCCGGGGGAGGCTGAAAAGCGTGATTCTCTTGGTATTTATCTGGGGACTGAGTTGGTCTGGCGCATTGCGCCAAAAATCAGCTATGCGCGCCGGCTCGCTGACCGACTATCGCTCGGTCTTGCATTGAAATTCGTTTTGGAGAGATATCTCGAGGGTCGATGGTTCGGCGACTTTTGCTACGTTGATGCGAAACGTAAGTACTGGGCGTTTGACTTTAGTCTATTATGCAAACCGGTGCGTAATCTTTCGCTCGGCGCCGTGCTGCATAATATCGGTCCTGATGCAAGTTATGCATCGGATCCTTTGCCACGGTTAGGTCGTCTGGGTATAGCATATGTTCCACTGGATAACAGATACATTAAATGCACTTTTACGTCTGAAATCACAAAAATCTTGGTCGACAGACGCGAATTCCGTGATACCTGGAAGGCGATCGGATTGGAACTACGTTGCTACAACGTATTATCTCTGCGTGGTGGCTATTTCCATGATTATGCCAGCTACCGAGATGGCTTAACCTTCGGACTCGGTTTAGATATCATGAACATTGAGTTCGATGTCGGCATTGACGAATTTGTATATGACTGGCCCACCCAAAACCGTACGATATCATTATCTTATCGCTTCAACTAGTCAATCGCGCATGGCTTTCCGGTTCTAGACTATTAGCATTGCATCGCCATAGGAAAGAAAGCGATAGTTCATCCTGATAGCCTCGCTGTATGCTTTGAATATCAAAGCCTTGCCGGCAAAGGCACAAACCAGAAGCAGCGGAGTAGAACCAGGCAAGTGAAAATTAGTGAAAAGGCAGTCTATTAGCGCAAATTGATATCCGGGGTAGATAAACAGTTTTGCCCAACCGTTTGTTTCACTGGTTTTGGCATAAGTCTCAAGTGCTCGGCATACTGATGTACCCACGGCAAACACCCTTTTTGCGTTTTTTATCTCCGATATGGCAACGTCTGATATTTGGAAGAATTCCGCCTCCATTTCGTGTTCCTCAACACAATCACTCCTTATCGGCTTGAATGTACCGGGTCCGATATGGAGAGTTAGTTCGGTAATATCGGTGCCCTTGGCCTTGATTTCCCTTAAGAGGTCATCAGTGAAATGCAGACCGGCGGTTGGCGCCGCAATCGACCCGATGCTTTTTGCGAATGTTGTTTGATAGCGCCTTTCATCATTTGCCACGGGTTTGCGTTTGATGTAGTGGGGCAGAGGTACTAGCCCGCATGCCTCGATGATTTTCATCGCATCCTGGTTGAAGCTCAGCATCACCTTAGCTCCAGCAATTTTCTTTTCGATTGTAGCAAAGACGTTTTCATTAATGTCTATTGTTGTTCCTTCAGGTATACGCTTTGCATGCGAGATCATTGCCTCCCATCGACCTCCAATCGCTTCTCTTATCAACAGAATTTCGACTTTACCACCGGTACTCTTATGACCAAGAAGGCGCGCCTTGAACACCCTGGTGTTGTTTAGGACAAGCACATCACGATTTTGCAGAAAATCTGTGATACGATTGAACCTCGAGTGCTTCAGTTCACCAGTCTGACGATTCACGATCAACAATCGTGCCGAGGTGCGATCCTCGACCGGGAATTGAGCGATTAATTCCTGAGGTAGGTCGTACTGGAAATCACTCAGGTTCATTTTTCTGCCAGAATGTATGACCTGCGGCCTTGCTTGAATACATGCTTGAGGATTCGGGATAGGAAAAGAGTTTCGAGTATCGTATAGGCATTAATTTCAAGAAGATTTATCGCACGTGCTATGAGTTGATTGAATCTGGAGACCGGGAAAAACTGCACGCTCAGCATGCCAAGCAATTTTTCGAGGATGTTTAAAGGTTTCAACCACCCGCGTAATTCATGTTCGAAACTGCCTTGCTCAACAATGGTAAACCCGGCTTCTTTGGCCATTGCAGCGAGCTCTTCGGGTCTGTATGCCGTATGTAAGTATGTTTCCCCGGCCGTTCCCTTGGTTACGCCAAAGCTTTTTATTATTCCGAGAGGAACAAGTGTCGGCCGGAAGCGCGAAAAATTAGGCGCGGTAACAAGAACGCGGCCACCCTTCTTTATCACTCCGGCCAGATGACAAAAAAACAGATTAGGTTTGTCTAAATGCTCAACTACTTCGCACGCAATCGCGTTGTCAATAGATTCCTCCCTAAACATGCCAAGGTCACGGAGATCCGCCTGAATGAAATCTGTGCGAGGTGCGTTTTTTTTTCCTCTCCGGAGTACCGCGAGCGATATGTCTACGCCAAGAACTCTGCCTCGACGCCATGCCTTGGAAAGCGTACCGATGTTGCAGCCACAGTCCAGCAGGTTACCAGCAGGCATCGTTTCTAATTTCTCCAAAATCCATTTTTTCCTTAAGATGCCGCTCAGGGTATTGTATACGATACAGTCTTCGGGATACTTTTCACCCAGGGTCATGTAAAATTCGTGAAATTGATCTTTCATCAGAACCGTATCCTGGACTGCAATCGGAGGTTTTGATTTGGGTTTTCATTTGGACGAAATTCGATGCGGTATATGAGATTGAATATCGTGTTTACACCAACGCCAAAACTTATGAACGCACCAAGCGTTGTGGTTAGTCCCTGCGGTTCATTAGCCCCGAAGAAGAATGGAATGTCTTCGATGTTGTACAAACGATAGACGAATTCAGCCGTGGTTTCGATTTTCCCCTTGATACTCTTCAGGGGTAGGCTGAATAGCAGTCCAGTCTTTGGAGCATGCTGTTGTATGTCGAGCTCAGCAAAATATTGCGAATAGATTCTGCTGTATGCATAACCGACTTTCGGACGCACAATCGGGCGTTCTATGACATCATAAGATATCTCGCCGCGGTAGATGTTTCTTCGTTCGCTCTCGCTTTCGCCTATTCTTTCACTCGATGTTTGAATTTCAAAACGACCTGAGAAGGCGTCGATCGAGGGCACAAGGGTAACCGCCCTTTCTGAGAGCGAGTTTGCTGCCAGGGCATAGCGTGCGTCATCCTGGACATTCTGCCGGAAGTTCAGCCCAATGTCAGAACGCGCCACTCTGAAATTGAACGCAAGGTCTTCATTATGGCTGCGGAAATCCTTCTCGTCGATGTAATAAAACCGCCCGCGCAGGTCATAAGCCGGTTTCGCATAGCCGATTTCAATGCCAAAATTCCTTGTAATCACGCGCGTGAAGTCAGGCAACAGATAAACCTTTCTGATATAATCACCATTCTCCTTTTTTATGTACGTGTTTGTAACCGGGTCGTATACATAATCACCCTTACCGTCTTCCACCTTTTCGAAGGCTTCGTCACGCTTTTGTGAGTATCGCTGGCTTTGCTGCAAATCACCAAAAAAGGTCAGACCTTGATGGGTGTAGTTAATCGTAGCATTCCCAAAGAGGAATGTGGTATCATTGAGTGATCTGTGTCCCACCGAGAATGATAAGATCGGTGTAGTTAGGTTAAGCGTATTGGTTATGCCCGTGGATAAGGTATCGCGATCATAACCACCATTCACACCGAGACCGATGTTCCTGCTAAAATTGTACTGTGCTCCGTAGTTGAAGATTCGCACTGGGCCGTAATGCTCGAATCGTCCCCTCAATTGTATGCGTGTGTAACTTTTAGTAAAACTGGCAAAATATCTATTCAGACTATCGACTCCCTCGTACCCAAACAAGAAGAAGAAAGGCTGTAGGGTTAGATACTTCCGGTGGTGTTTGCGGTTGAGTGAACCATAGCCAAATTCCATTTTCAAGAATTCTCTGGGTGCTAAGCCAAGTGAGAAATCAGCCAATTCCTCCAATGTATCAACAGTGTTCCAAATATGTCGATAGTCAAGATCTTCGCGACTCGTCGGAGAGAAAAAATCATCACTGTACCTTATGTATTTGCCTCTTAGTGTCACGAAAGCCATTGTTTTGTCCATTTGCAGATGGTAACCGTATCCATTGTTGTTCTCGTCGTCAATTGTTGAGTAAGTATTCTTATCGAGCCTTGAACCATAAACTTGCACGGTAAAAAACTCGAACAAGCGAGCGCCTATACCGATAAAATCTTCGCTGCGTGGTAGCGGCAAAGCTTTGGTCGGTGAATAGTTGCCGAGGTTTGGTCCTTGATATGCGAAGGCGTTTAATGAAGGGTCATACACATATTCCCCATTTCCTTCGCCGACATAGAAGAAACTCACTTCATAGTCACCATTGCCTGGACCGAGATACACAAAATGATCGTCTAGCAGAGCGTAGCTGCCTTCAGAAGACGTATCGGCATAGGTATGTGCAACCTGGGCACTGTCACCGGCAAGCCTCAAGCTTTCGATCTCGGTCGGGCTGAGCACGAAGGTCAGAGGATTATCCTTATCATCGCTGCTTGACCGATATAACCCATGTATGTTGATTTTTCCAAAGTTTGCTACTCCATTGGTCTGCTTGTAGGTATTGAGGTAGTCCTCGATTGCTCTTTGATATTCGACTTCGATGCGGCTATAAGCCGTAATCACATTCCTGTTTGTGAATGAGATTATTGCATTCTCGTAGTCAATTTGGTAATCCACATCTCGGTTTAGCAGTAGTGGTTTTTCCAACCCCTGGGTGAGATAAACTCGCTCACTACCTGCTACCACAGGCCCGGTGAGGAAATAGGGGCTCTGTTTGCCCTCTTCGCCTACGAGCTGGGTGCGCATGAATTTTCCACGATTAATCGCGTATGAGCCATATAGATAACTTTCTTTGTCCTCAGTGTGAACACCGAGTCTGCCACCCCGGATATCGTCTGTTATGCCAAATGGCAGTTTCAGCGTCAGGTTACCGATACCACCGGAGAAGTTCTTCGTGAACACCTTGAGGCTGACTTTTTCTATCTCAGAAAGCGGCACTGTTGTTGACGGTGCTGCTTTATCTGACAGATTACCCTCAATTCCCACTCCATCGACTTCGCCGGTGATGTCTACCTTTAATCCTTGGTCGAATCCTTGCTTTGCGTCAAACGAGAAATCTTTCGAACCGCTTATCTTAAGGTTTTCATCCCGGTGGTCGGCTGTGGTGTCAGCCTGTGGAGTCGGTACCTCGGAGAAAGAACTATCATAGGCGGTTACCTCATATCGAAAATATGCGGAGTCCAGCTCCATGGCAGCTGGCTCAGAAGTCGTCGTGGCTAAGAATATGTAGATTATCGCCATTTCCATCGAGTATCACAAATGTATCTTTCTTGACGCATAGATCTGAGATGCCAAAGGGAAATTCGATTCTACGCCATTCGTCATTTAACTGGTGTACACAATTGTCCTGTTCGGTGAATAGGATAATCTGATCATGATCTACGATGATTCGATTCCCGGGTTCAGGAATCGATCGTTTTTCAAATAGGTTACCATATTCGTCGTATATGAGAATGCGGTTTTTCGTCAGCGCGTATATCAGCGTATCGTGCCATTGGACATCTAGAATACTGATGTTCTCGATTTTGAATTTGACCTGGTATGCAAAATCAAGGAATATCAGTTCGCGACTTTGACGGTCGGCAAGGACGATCTCATCAGCCGGTGTCAAAGTGAAAGAGACTATGTCCGGGGATGTGTAGATGGTTTCCTTCTTCCCTGAAGCGATATAGAATTTTTCCAACGCAGTGCCTCGGTTTATGTATATCGTAAAGGGTGTCAGGCGGAAGTCGTATATTCGGTAGTTGACCTCATCGGTGAAGGGTATTGGGCGAAGGCTGTCCCGCGTTACGAGTTCGGAAATACTCTTACCGATGCGCGGTGCTAAAAATAGCTTGTTGTTGAAGCATTCTAGCCGGTTAAATACCCGTGGCAATTGAAGGCTTGCCGGTATTGTAGAATGAGATACTGATATGAGGAAGACTAATATACCCATGATTTAAGGTTTTAATGCATTCTTCTCAATGCCATGATGGCCATACCTTGCTGCATTTTTCCATAGAAGAGATGTGATTTGCTCTTCTTGTCAGAAGCCCCAAAGTGCAATACAGGCACTTCCATTATAGTGGAGAGGATATCGGCGATCTTATCTTCAGATAGGCTAGACGACCAGATTTCGGTGATTCGAGCATACCTTAATAGATAATCGATATGCCAGTGTATTTTTTTCTCCTGCCTCAGGTGGCGGTTGATTCTGTGGTGGAAGTTCCTTTTTGCCGAACCAACATAGATGTAGTGACCCTTGCTGAACCGGTGCTTGCCTAGTTTGCCGATCTTGATTGTTCTTGCATTTTCGAGATGTATATTCAGGAGGTAGGTGCTGTTCATTCTCTTATGTTTTTAAGCCAGACCGTTTCCTTTTGTACTCATCATTGAGCTTTTCCGAGAATTCCATTTGAAGTGCGGCGGTTGATCAGTGCCCTTGTTCAATGACAGATTCAATATTGGGCTGCCATGCAGGGTCAACAATACAGAGAAATTCAAGATCGGTTTGTCCTGTATTCTTGATGAATTGAATAGCTCGTGGAGGAATGTATATAGTGTCGGTTTCAACCACATCTTTTGTTTCGTTATTTATGTGTATCCGTCCGCGTCCCTTGATAATATGATACACTTCAGCATACGCGAGTGTGTGAGGCTGGGTCTTATGTTGTGGCTTGACGCTTGCCCAGGCAAGGCTGTAGTGAATGTCGATTGAATGTTTATCAGGGTGGAATATTTCTTTGAGCAATGACCTGTCACCTGCAACAAAAGGTGTGATGTTGCCCAGCTTTCTAATTAACATCAAATCAAATATAGCTATTTCACATGTTCTGTCAATATATGTTGCCATTTTGTCTGCTGTCTTTGGTTGACAACACGTTTTCCGTGTTTTATAATAAAAGATGATTATTGTAGCATGTGGGGTCGGGTGTAAGGATAGGGGTGACGACGGGTTCGGTCCCTATGTGATCGAACATCTGCGTGACCAGAAGAGCATCAGAAAGATTGATTGTGGGTTGTATCCAGAAAATTACCTGAATAAAATTATCGCACTGGCGCCTGATTTGGTTATCTTCTTTGATACCGTAGTGAGTGATCGGAAGAGAACCGTTATACTCAGGAACGAGGAGATTGTTGAGCGAAGTCCTGTTTCGGTAACGACCCATAGTCTATCTTTCGGTGCGATGTACGAATTCTTGCATGCGAACGGTGTGAACAACATCTTCTTACTGGGTGTGCCGGTCCTGTCGTACGAGGTTTTTTCAAGAGAAATCAGGGATACTGCGGACCGTGTGATTACCATCCTTAATAATATTGACAAACACCGGGATTTTAGTATAATAAATCTCTATGAGGCATTATCTGAACAAATCAGATAATCTCCGAAACTCAAGTGACAATTCCCTTACGACATTCCATACCGTATTCTTCCTTCGTCATATACAAAATCCTATTGTTACTTCCTTCAAGATAGTCAACGCTTTTGTGGGTCCGCAAGGTGTTGACAGGGTATATTAAATTTATATAATAAAGCTCTATGAAATCTTATCTACTATCCCCAGATAAATTATTGGACTTTATAAAAGAACTGTCAAGAGATGGATCACTGTATTATCCCGCACATGAAGATGGCAAAACACACCTTGTGAAGTTTGACGAAAACATACCATTTACCCCGAACTTTCTGAAGATAAGAACCGCGGAGAACATTAAGCACTTCTTTTTTCCAAGTCGCGATACTGTAGCAAGGTTCCCTAAGGATGAAATAAAACCAGTGCCGAAGAGCTACTTGTTCGGGGTGAAGAATTGCGATCTGCGGGGAATCGATGTTTATGACCGTGTGTTTATGGGATGGGAACCAGTTGATCCATTTTATAGAGAGCGCAGAGACAAGATATTTGTTATATCCGCCGATTGCCCAGAACCCGAGGATTCTTGTTTTTGTAACCTTCTAGGCCTCAATCCATATGGTGATGGAATAAGTGATCTAAATTTCACCGAAGTCTCCAATGGAATGTTATTCGAGGCATTCACCAAGAGAGGCGAGGAATTGATTAGGGCCTACAAACATTTTTTTATTGATGGCAAGGAGGAGGATGAGAAAGAACGCAGTGTGTTACGCGAGAAGGCAATCAAGAAATTGAGTAGTATCAACTCGAAACCCTTTAAGAAAGACCTAACTGAAAGAGTGGAAGCGGCAGACAAGAAGAGAATTCGTGATGCACGCGATGAGTGTGTTGAGTGTCATGCCTGTTTACATGGCTGCCCTACCTGTTATTGCTTTTTGTTGGGTGATTACAAAAAGGGCAAAGACGTTGAGCGAGTAAGGTTATGGGATGCTTGCTACTACGCTGCGTATGCTAGGGTTGGTGGCGGTGCTAATCCGCGGAGCCGACTCGACGAGCGATTCTGGAACCGTTTTCTGTGTAAGTTCAACTATTTCAATAAATACGAAAAGATCTATGCATGTTCCGGTTGTGGGAGATGCCTGCTGGGTTGTTCAGCAAAAATAGACATAAGGGAGATTCTATGGGACCTATAAATCCATATTACCCTATCCCGGTCAAGATTAAAAAAATCATTCCCGAAACACCTAACATTACGACGTTCATCCTCGACGGCAGGCCCATTGACTTCGAAGCCGGTCAGTTCGCTGAATTGACCATTCCCAGTGTTGGTGAAGCACCGTTTACGCCTTCTTCTTCTCCTTATGATGACGACATGGAATTCACGATTATGAAAGTTGGTCGCGTGACCGATGCGCTTTTTGACCTTAAAGAGGGCGAACTCGTCGGAGTGCGGGGTCCTTTCGGGAAACCGTACCCGTTGCATGATTTTAAGGGTAAAGAGTTGTTTATTGTCGGCGGGGGCGTGGGATTTGCTCCTTTGAGATCACTCTTTCTTGCGTTGTTACACGACATAAGAGACTACAAGAAGATATATATAAGGTATGGGGCTAGGACACCTAAGGATATTGTATATAAGCAGCTCATTCCCAAATGGCAGAAGATCGATGGCGTCGATATGTTACTGACGGTAGACGTCGGTGATGATTCTTGGCAGGGTAGGGTCGGTGTGGTGACAGTAATCCTCGACAAAATACCCGTTGACGTGAAAAATTCTCCGACCGTGGTATGTGGGCCGCCGCTCATGATGAAATTTACGACCCAGAGGCTTGTTGAGGCCGGGTTTCGAAATGAGAATATATATCTTTCCATGGAAAAGAACATGTCATGTGGTCTGGGTAAGTGCAATCATTGTCGTGTGGGTAAATTCTATGTGTGTAAGGATGGTCCGGTCCTTACTTGGCAGGACATCAAGGATATTGAGGAGCCATTCCTATGAAGAAAATCGATCCCAATGCAGTCACGGTGAAGAAGGCGCTGTGTCCATTTTGTAGTTATGGCTGCGACTTTGGAGTAGTTTTCGACGATTTTGGCATCAAGGGTGTCGAATACATAAAAACGGGTAGCAGCGAGGGAAGACTTTGTCCCAGGGGGAGTGCAGCAGCTATTTATCTTGATCACCCGAGACGGCTTTCCACACCATTGAAAAAAGGCAAGTTTGTTGATTGGTCGAAAATGAGTAAGGAATTGAGCAAGATTATAGGTAGTCCGAAGAGTATCGCATTTACAGTTGATCGAAATGTTACACCCGAGGAATATTCTGCAATTGTCGGTTTCTGCAAGAAGATCGGCATCGACGACATTGCATCAACTTATTTTGAACCTGATGCGCACCTCGTGCCCTTTATGGCAGAGCCATTCTCGATGACCGAGATGGAAGGTACACAGCTCGTTATTGTGTTAGGTGATCCGTTTAACTACGCGCCGATGTCATCACGAGCGATAATCGACTGGAAATTGAGCAACAAGAAGAACCGGCTCGTTGTTATCGATTCGGTAAATACACATACCGCGGGATTTGCTGATAGATTCCTAAGGGTGAATATAGGAACCGAACCGTTGCTACTCCTTGCACTTGCGAATGAGGAATATAAAGACATAGACGTTGCTGAGATGACTGGAATCGATGCTTCAGCAATCAAGGAGATTTCTAGTGCGATCAGAGATGCTGCAAAGGGTTTGATCTTCGCGTGCCTTTCTTTTGGCCGTACATATGACCCGGTGTTGATTGCCGAGAGTCTTGCTCGATTGCATGAATTCAGTGGTATGAAAGTCGTACCATTCGTCGAGTTTGCTGCTTATTACGGAACACAGAATTTCGCAACGTTAGTAGAAAAGGCCAAGAAGAAAAAGATTAAATATCTGCTGAATTTTGGTGAGCTCTTTCCATTTCACTATCCGCAAATAATGACAGACTTCAAAGCAGTCAATATATATGCTACTTCGACGTTCAAGTACAATGACCATAACTTGCTCCCTGTGCCGTTGGCTCTAGAAAAGAAAGGTTCCGTGATCACTACGTTCGGCAAAAAGAAATTGAGCGGAAACATTGAACCACCGAGTGGCGCCAAGCCGATCGTCGATATCCTCAACATGCTTTCCAGTGGATATGGTGAAGCAAAAACAACGACGGCGTCCAAGCCGAAACTTGATGTCCAAAACCGGCTACGCAACCTCGCCGAACGCGCGATTCCCAGGAGGAAAAACATAAGGCTGATTGGCGAAGAGATCGCCTACAACTTCATGGGATTTTTCGAACCCGAGACATTGAAGATGCATCCGGTCGATGCTGTTGAACTCGGCATAACCGCGCACGACACCGTGTCGGTGAGTTCGCGGCATGGTAGCGTAGATCTGGCGGTGAAGTTGACCAGGGATGTCGGTAAGGGAGTCGTGGCGGTGGCAGCAGAGACGCCGGCGGTGAGAGGGCTTTTCGATTATGAATACGATAATGACACTAAAGGTGTGAATTTCATACCGACCGAGGTGAAAATATGCAGAAAAGAATAGTATTAGACCTTGATTTGTGTTGCGGATGTCGGTCTTGCGAAGCTGCTTGCAGAGCTACGTTCAAAGGCGAGGCGCGCATTCGACACGGGGATATCGCTGGCATTGCGTATCTTCCACTGGCGTGTAAGCATTGCAAGCAACCGCTGTGTCTTGCATCGTGTCCGGTTGAAGCGATCACCAAAGATGAACAGACAGGACTCGTGATCCGTTCGGCAATGGTCTGTATCGGGTGTAAGAGCTGCGCATATGCTTGCCCTTTTGGCGTCATCGATGCTCCGTTGGTCCGGCATATTTCACAGAAATGCAGTTTGTGTGCGGATCGTGAAGAGGGGCCTCGATGCGTTGCGGCCTGTTCTTCGGGTGCTTTACAGTGGTTAAGTGATGATGAGATTGAGCGACATGAGGTTGGTATGAGAATGGTGTCCAAAGATCTATTTTTCAGGAGAAAGGCATGAGCGTAGTCAGAATTCTATTTTCATTTCTTATTTTTCCAGGTTTTTTCTTTACCGCAGTAGTCGGCCTATTTCTCACCTGGATTGATCGAAAGGTGACGGCGCGCATTCATTGGCGTGTAGGGCCTCCATGGTATCAGCCGTATGCAGATTTTCTTAAACTGCTGCTTAAAGAAACAATTATCCCCGAGGGAAGCTCTAAGGTGCTTTTTCTTTTGGCTCCTGTGCTTGGTCTTGTTGCAATGAGCATTCTGGCCGTGATGCTTTTCTCGATGAATTTCAACCCGGGTGGTACATTTGTCGGTGATCTAATAGTTATTATCTACCTGCTGGCTTTGCCCCCGTTGGGCATAATGATTGGCGGTTCAGCGTCGAAGAATCCGCTGGCCAGTGTTGGAGTCTCGCGGGAGATGACGCAGTACTTTGCATATGAACTGCCGTTTCTAATAATCATGGCGAGCATCATTCTGAAAGCCGGCGGCGCTATTAAATTCGGTGATATTATTCTCGCACAGCAGGCGAGCGGGCCGTTCCTTTATTCGATTTCTGGGGTCATAGGCGCAATAGTAATCTTGCTGTCGACGCAGGCGAAGCTGGGATTCGTACCCTTTGACATTCCGGAAGCAGAACAAGAGATAATGGCCGGACCATACATCGAATATTCTGGAGTTGCACTTGCCATCTACAAGGTGGTACGGGCAATGATGTTGTTTCTCCTGCCGCTTTTCTTGATTTCCGTGCTGTGGGGAGGATTTGGTAACTGGTGGGCTATTCCCAAGTTTCTTTTGATTGTTGTGCTCATTATACTTATGAAAAATACTAATCCGAGGGTGAGGATCGACCAGGCTCTAAGGTTCTTCTGGCTGGGCTTGGGTGTTTTGTCGGTCATCGGGTTGGTTCTGGCAGTGTACGGTCTATAAAGGAGAATGACATGGCGAACGCAAGACTGTGGGGATTGAAAAAATCACCCTGGGTATTTCACGTGGCTGCAGCATCATGTAATAATTGCGATATCGAGATACTTGATATTCTAACACCGCGCTGGGATGTTGAGCGTTTTGGTATTGTTCTAGTTGGTTCTCCGAGGCATGCCGATGCGCTTCTCGTTACGGGCGTATTGAACCGTAAATCGCTACCCCGTGTGCTGCGTGTGTATGAACAGACCCCCAAACCATGTCTGGTTATTGGTGTTGGAACGTGCACTTGCGACTGTCATATTTTCACACCATCATATAACGTGATAGGACCCTATGACAAATATATGCCGGTGGATGTCTATATTCCAGGCTGTCCTCCCAAACCAGAGGCGATAATCAGCGGTGTTGTTAAGGCACTAAAGAGGTTATAATGAAAAAAGAGTACTCGCAAGAAGTTCTTGACGAAATTGGTGCAAGGTTCCCAAACGCATCGGTCAAAATACACGCACCGCGTCGCACTTATATCAGCGTGCCCCGGGAAGACGTGTACGAGTTCGCAAAGTTTCTGTTCAAAGAAAAAGATTGCCGCTTATCGATTGCTACCGGTATTGATAAGCGTGATGGCATGGAAATATTGTATCATTTTTCACATGATCCAAGTGGTACATACTACAGTATTAAGACTTTGATCCCTAAGGACGATTTGCAGATCAAGAGTTTATCCGATTTTCTACCAGCGGCAAACTGGATTGAGCGTGAGATCCATGAATTGCTCGGTATTGATTTCGCGGGTCATCCAAATCTTGTACCCTTGCTTACCGCCGAAACATGGCCAGGTGATCTGCATCCTCTGCGCCGGGATTATGCTGACGAACATAAGGAACTCAGACTGGACAAAACCAAGGAGGATCGTTGAAGAGAATAGTACCGATTGGTCCTTATCACCCATTACAGGAGGAACCAGAATTCTTTAAGCTGATTGTTGAAGGAGAAAAGGTTGTCGACTTAGAGATCAATATCGGTTACAACCATCGTGGTCACGAATTCGTTGCTCAAAAATTAACATATGACAAAATTACCTTCTTGGTGGAGAGAATATGTGGTATCTGCTCTGACTCGCATCCCTATGCATACGTCCTGGCAGTTGAGGATCTGGCACACGTTACACCACCGCCGCGTGCTCAGTACATCAGGACGATCATCGGTGAGTTGGAGCGCATCCATTCGCATTATTTGTGGGTCGGTTTGGCCGGTCATTTCATTGGATATAACACGGTGTGGATGTGGGTCTGGCGTTATCGTGAGCCGCTGCTGGATATTTTTGAGTTAATAATGGGTAACCGGAATCACTATGCGATCAACAAAATCGGCGGCGCGCGACGCGATATATTGCCAGAGCATTACGGAAAGATTGAGAAGTACCTGGATTTGCTCGAAGAAAAGAATACGATGTTTACCAAGGCGGTGCTGGATGATCCAGTGATCAGAGCGCGTCTTGAGGGTGTTGGGATTCTATCCAAAGAGGATGCGGTTGCCTACGGCGTTCTCGGACCAACAGCGCGGGGGTCTGGTTATGCAATAGATGCCCGTAAGGATGATCCTTACGATGCTTATGACAAAGTCGACTGGGATCTGATTGCGTTCGATGAGGGCGATGTTCTTGCAAAAGCAAAAGTACGTCTTCTGGAATGTTTTGAATCAATAAAAATCGTGCGCCAGTGTTTGAGAAATATGCCGGATGGACCGATTGAAACCCGCGTCGACGAAATCCCGCCGGGTGAAGGTATCGGCCGCCATGAGGCACCGCGTGGTGAAGTATTTCACTACGTACGTTCTGATGGCTCGAATATGCCGGTACGTCACAAGATAAGGGCGCCTAGCTTTATGAATATACCTTCGAATGTAGTCGCGGTGAGAGGATATTCAATTGCTGATGCAGCGTTAGTCCTTGCTGCGGTGGATCCCTGTTACTGTTGTACCGAGCGGACCGCTGTCTTCGAAAATGGTAAAAAGAAACTGAGTGGTAACGATTTGCTAAAACTTTCATGGCAAAAGACCGAAGGGCTAAGAAGGAGATATCGGCGATGATTGGATTTGACTTTTTCTTCGACCATTATGGTATTTTCCTGAGCATCATATTTGTATTTATTGGTCTTATGTCTTTGATTTATGGTCTTGCTACAGCCCGGGAAAAAGGGCATCGACTAGAATTTTATCTGATGCTATTACTGATTGTAGGATCGGGTGTGGGTGTTGCATTATCTCATAATCTTTTGTTGATGTACATACTCTGGGAGATTTCTACATTCGCCGTTTGGAGGGCGGTCGCCTACTATCGTGGCGAGAGTGAAATATTTGCCGCGACGTTCACGTTCCTTGTCAATTTTGCCGCCGCAACGATAATGTTCGTTGGGTTTTTGATGCTGTATATCGATAACGGCACATTTGATATCTTTAGGATTAGTGTGATTAGTGATACCGCGGCGATTTTGATTCTGATCGGTATACTGGCAAAATCGGTGACGGTTCCTCTGCATATCTGGCTGGCACCCGCTTACAATGCCATACCTTCAGCAATCGGTGGAAGTCTTGCGGGTATTGCCGAAAATCTCGGTGCCATTCTATTTCTAAGACTTTTTACCATGGGAAACTACTCGGCTTCAGGATTCTTCAACGCTGTAGCATGGATTGCGATTGTATCGAGTATCATCGGTGGGGGCGTTGCACTCCGTGCAAATAAACTCAGGAGCTTGCTGGCCTTCTCCACGATAAGCCAACTCGGTTTTGTGATGCTGGCGTTTGCTGTAGGTGGCACCTACGGAATACTCGGTGGAGTATTGTATATCGCGGCTCATGCGCTCGCCAAATCCGGCCTGTTCTACGGAGTCGGTGTCATCGAGGATGCTACTGGCGAAGATGACCTGAGGAACGTAGCCTGCCTACTACGATTATCTCCTGTGTTAGGTGTATCGATGGCAATGCTCGTGGGTTCGATTGTTGGTTTTTTCCCGATGATAGGGTTTTTCTCAAAATTGGCCGTTGTGCTCGCTGCGGTTCAGAAGACGGCATATTTTGGCATCGGCGCGATAGTTGCGGCAATTTTTACGCTGCTATATAATACTAGGTTCTACCATGAGCTGTTTTTTGGCGAGCGGTGTGATATTTATAAACTGCGCGCAAAGCGACCAAGCTATGTGGGCGTCGCGGTTGCCTTCATACTCGCCCTGGTTTCATTGCTGCTTGGCATCTTCTTTTATCAGCCCGTACAGTATCTGATCTCAGGGAGTATATAGAAATGAATGAGATTTACTATGTAATTGTCGTCCCGATATTTGTAGGTTTGTTGGGTTTTCTTATTAATCGCCTGCGTACGGAATTTGATCTTGTAGCTTTTCTGCTTACACTCTTCTATGCAATAAGAATTTTCATTGCCACAAGGACGCAGATAATCTCGTATAATGTTGCTTCGCTTATTGGGATTGATTTTCGATTCTATGCCGACAGCTTGTCAGGTTTTGTCGTACTCTTCAACGCCATCTTTGGTCTGTTGATCTGGCTCTATTCACTGCGTGCAATGTCTAAGATGCCACGCGAGAGGGTCTACTACCTATATTTAGCAATCACGCTATCGGCTGCGAATGGCGTGGTGCTCAGTGGCAACTTGATCTTTCTGCTGCTTTTCTGGAATGTGCTTGTCTTCTCATTATACGGTATTTTGCAGGTGGGGAAGGTCTACAGTTCGGGTGCGGCGCGTAAGGCGATAACGATAATCGGCGTTTCTGATTATGTCATGATGCTGGGTATCGTGATATTTTTCATCAGAACCGGTAATATCAACTTCCCGTTGGAAACGAAAATCCTTTTTGCCGATCCATGGCTGGTCGTTTCGTATGTTACTATTCTGGCTGGCGTTTTGGCTAAACTAGGTACAGTTCCTTTACATACCTGGATTCCCGAAGCTGCGAAAGTTGTCCCCGCTTCAACGTTGGCATTCATACCTGGCAGTCTCGATAAATTGCTTGGGTTCTATCTGCTGATGAGGTTATCGTATTATATTTTCGATATCTCTAACTACGTTCCTCTGCAGTTAGCCCTGATGATCATTGGCTCGGTGACAATTATTTTCATGGCGATGATGGCATTGTGGCAGAAGGATGCACAGAGACTTTTGGCTTTCTCCACGGTTTCACAGGCTGGTTACATGTTGTTGGGAGTTGGCACGGGTATGCCCATAGCAATTGCCGGTGCGCTCTTTCATATGTTAAACAACGTGCTTTACAAATCAGCACTTTTCTTATCCGTCGGTTCAGTAGAATATCGTACCAAGACGACTGATATGGATTCGCTAGGCGGCTTAGGCGTGAAGATGCCGGTGACCCTGTTCGCGTTTATCGTCGCGGCGCTGGCAATCTCTGGTGTGCCTCCGCTTAATGGTTTCTATTCAAAATGGATGATTTATCAGGGGATAATTGAAATGAGCAGTAAGATCAATGTTTGGTTTGTCTTCCTGATCTGTGCCATGTTCGGCAGCATCCTTACGCTCGCGTATAACTTGAAACTTGCGCACTCAATCTTTTTGGGCGAAAGACCTAAGGAACTGAACAAGGTGCGTGAGGCACGTTTTGAAATGGTTGTGCCAACATTGCTTCTGGCCCTGGCATGTATTGTTTTCGGTATCTTTGCGCAAGCCATACCCATCAAATATCTCATTATCCCAGGTATAGGGTTGGAGATAAGCGAGATTGGTTTCTGGTCACCGACGCTTGCTACATTATTGATCATTGTGGGAATCATTATCGGTGTGGTCGTCTATCTGCTTGGTACGGCCATTAAACCAAGAAGAACGCGTGTCTTTGTGGGTGGCGAGTTGCTTGATGAAGAGACCGCAAGAATTACCGGACCGAATTTCTATTCTTCAATGAACAGCGTGGAAATGCTAAAGAAGACTTACGATTTTGGCGAAGGCGGTGCTTTTGATTTCTATAATTATCTGCATGCCGCGGCCAATGGTGTTGCGGTTCTAGCAAGGGATGTCTTTGACCGCATTGTCGCTTCCTTATATAAGATTGTTGGCGAGATTGTTACCATGTTCGGCAAGCTGACTTCGCTGTTGCATACTGGTGAGTTATATAACTATGTCGGGTGGATTTTTCTCGGTGGTATAATAATACTGCTGATTTTAGTCTTTTGACGGGAGGCCTGAATGATTGAACTCTATCTGTTTCTTGTTTTTATGATCATCGCAGCTTTTGTTGCTACCGAGATAAGAGACCTGTTGGCCGTGCGATCATGTTCATTCTCGTTCAAGCTCCGGATCTGGCAATCGTGCAGATTGTAGTTGAAATAGTCACGATTGTCATTTTTGTCGCGGTTATTTTCCGTACTACACATATTGACGAGACCATAGGGAAGAAGTTGACCGGAACCCACGTGCTGTCGATCGTTCTCTTCTCCTTCTTTGCGCTTTTTTTTCTGATTGCCATTACTAGAGCCCTTCAGGAATTGCCCGCATTCGGCAACGCGACGATGAAGGTGGCGAGCGAGTACATAAGGCTCGGATTGCCGAGGAGTGGTGGAGCTAATGTTGTTGCTGACGTGATACTAGATTTTCGCGCGCTCGATACACTCGGGGAGGCGACCGTGCTGTTCACTTCGGTTATTGGGGTCGCAGCTCTGATGCGTAAAGTCGGGAGGAAGAAATGAAAGGCATGAGCTTGATCGTTAAGACAATAACTACGGTAATCATCGGTTTCATCTTCATCTATGGTATATACATAATACTTCATGGGCATTTGACCCCTGGTGGTGGCTTTGCGGGAGGTGTTATCATTGCGGGTGCTCTGATTCTCAGGATACTCGCGTTCGGTGCGGAAGCTGGAAGCGAGAAGAAGTCAGAGAAGGGCGCGTCGATATTCGAGAGCGTTGGTGCGCTTCTGTTTATCGGCATTGCCTTGGCTGGGCTTATTCTGGCCGGCATATTTTTCTTCAATTTCATACCGAAAGGAACTCCACTACAACTATGGAGCGCAGGAATCATTCCGTTCTGCAATATCGCGATTGGCATAAAGGTTGGCGCTGGCCTTTTTTCGATATTCCTTGCCCTTGCGGCAGTCAAGTACGTGATGGAGGATTGAGGAGACAAATATGATTATTTTTCTGAGCTGTATTATTCTATTCCTGATAGGATTGTATGCGATCGTAACCAAGCGTAACTTGATTAAGATCGTAATTGGGTTTGCATTCATCGAATACGCGATAAATCTCCTCTTCGCCTTGATTGGTTTTCGACGGGGCATGCTGGCGCCGATCATCACCCAAGTTGATATGCCACACAGATTTGTTGATCCGATCCCACAGGCTTTGGTTCTGACAGCAATTGTCATCGCGCTAGGGACAACCGCCCTCATGTTGAGCGTGGTATTGCGTATCTACGGCCGGTACAAGACTTTTGACATTGCTGAGATCAGGAAGTTGAAAGGATAAGGAGGCGAGCGTGACATTTATTCCACTGTTTTTCGTTTTGCCTTTGGCTGCTGCTTTTATTATTCCTATCCTCGGTAAAATAGCGAAATCTCTTATTTGGATTCTTGTGACCCTGGTGTCTTTTGCTCTCTTCATTCTTGCACTGTATGGCGTGGCCGTTACGCAGCAGGTTCCTATGTTGGTTTATAAGATGGGCAATTGGCCTCCGCCACTCGGTATCGTGATGGCATTCGATTCGCTTTCTGCGTTCATGACCCTCGTGATATCGATTCTTGTTTTCGCGGGTGGGATTTTTTCTTTGCGCTATATGTCGCACTACACTGGTCAGTGGAAATTCTACACACTTTATATGCTGATAACTGCAGGCATGATGGGTATTACAATCACGGGCGACCTGTTTAACATGTTTGTTTTCCTCGAAATCGCAGCGATCAGCTCTTATGCACTAGTCGCTTTCGGGGTTGATGCCGAAGAACTAGAGGCGTCTTTCAAGTATATGGTAATGGGTGAGGTTGGTGGGTTGACATTTCTGCTGGCGATCGCGCTGCTTTACGCAAAAACCTCAACCTTGAATCTTGCTGATATTTCAAACACGCTACAGATCGTCGGTCAAACACCATTCTTCTGGACAGTTCTCGGTATGATGCTTTTTGCCTTCTCGATCAAGGCGGCTTTTGTGCCTTTCCACTCCTGGTTGCCCGATGCACACCCTGCTGCACCAGCCCCAATTTCGAGCCTCCTTTCTGGTATATTCATCAAGGTTCTTGGCATGTACACGATAGCACGTTTGGTGTTCAATGTTTTTGGCTTGAACCGGGCAAACGCGCCAATATTCTTTAACGTTCTTATCGGTATAGGACTACTCTCGATCGCCTTTGCCGGGGTTACAGCTCTGAGTCAGAAGGACTATAAACGGCTGTTGGGTTATTCGAGTGTATCTCAAGTTGGCTATATCATGTTGGGTTTAGGTATTGGTAATTATTACGGCGTCGCCGGAGCAATTTTCTATATACTTGCGCATGCACTCGGTAAGGGTCTGTTGTTTTTGACTTCGGGTTCAGTTGTGTACGCCACAGGCACAAGAGACATCACCAAACTCGCCGGACTTGGTGAGAAGATGTCGACCACCGCCTGGAGTTTTCGTTTTGGTGCATTATCCTTGATTGGTATACCACCTCTGGTGGGTTTCTTTGCAAAGTATTACATTGTTTTAGGCGCCTTGAAAGTAGGATTTTGGTGGTTGGCAGTTGTTGCCATAGCACTGAGTGTCCTGACCCTGGGCTATCTTTTGAAGATTGAGAATAATGTCTTCTTGAAGAAAGGTAAGGTACAAGCAAAAAAGGCGCCATTCACTATGCGAGTTGCCATGGTCCTTTTAGTAGTTTTGATAGTCTTGCTCGGTATCGGTTTTCAACAGGTTGTCGATTTTCTCGTTGGTCCCGCTGCACACGCCCTGCTCAGAGGCGTCGAATATGCGAATCTCGTTTTTGGTTCCGTTGCGTTAGGTTTTTAAGGAGGCCGAATGAGATACATAATCTATTTCATAATTGCTTTCTGTTTTTGGCTTCTGCTGACGTTGAGTGTAAACCTTGATCACTTGATTGCTGGTGTAGTCGTTGTGCTGCTTGGTACGATTATCTTTGGCGGTTATTTCACTGATAAGCCGATAAAGTTCCTGCAGCCCCACAGACTCTTCTGGTTAGTTATATACATACCGATTTTTCTCTGGTATATGGTTAAAGCAAATGTGGATGTCGCCTACCGTGTATTGCATCCAGAGAGGCCGATCAAGCCCGGCATAGTAAAAATAAAGACTGTCTTAAAGACTGATATCGCAAAGGTCTTCTTGGCCAATTCGATTACACTGACCCCGGGAACCATGACATGCGACATCGATGGTGATTATCTGTACATTCATTGGATTTGGGTACAATCGCCTGAACTGCCTGAAGCCTCGAAGATCATCGCTTCGCGTTTTGAAGTATTTTTAAGGAGGATATTCGAATGAGCGTGTTAGTCAGTATCCTAGCAATTGGTGGTTTTTTATGTCTCTTTAGAATCTATCAGGGTCCGTCGATATCAGATCGGGCGGTTGGTGTGGACATCATGGGTATTCTCTTTGTGGGGATAACCGGGCTCAGTGCCCTTTTCTACAATTTGCCCTATCTGATCGACCTATCCATTTCTCTAGCGCTTTTTAGCTTCATCGGTACGATTGCGCTTGCCAAGTATCTTGAAAAAAGGAGTCTCGATGATTAGTACTGTCGGATGGATCATAATATGGATTGGGGTTCTATTTGATCTGTTGGGTGCAATCGGACTGTTGCGTTTCCCTGATGTATACAATCGTCTTCAAGCATCAACGAAATGCGTGACCCTGGGTACACTTGGCATCATGATCGGTATTTTTTTGATAAAGGGTTTCAGTCCGATGGGCATTAAAGCGCTTATTTGCGGAGCAGTGTTGCTTCTTACGAGTCCGGTTGCGGCGCATGCGTTGATGAAAGGATCATTGCATTTTGGCACGAAGATGTGGAAGGGTACGATGCTTGATCATTATGGCATAGACAAACTCGGCGGTGAGCAGATTGACGAGGCGGATAAATGACGCAGGAAGCGCAGTATCGTTACACTCCCTCCGCTCCTTCTTATGAAAATGCGGGATACTCAATTTTGTTGCCATATACCAGATATGGACAAAATTGGCGCATTATCACTTCATTCGCAGGAAACGCAGGGAATATTGATGAGAAGCAAATTGAGAATTGGAGGTTTGAGTAATGAGAAAACCTAAGTTGAGAGAACTCGGTGAGGCGATAAGGGCAATATTTTTAGGACCTTTTACTTCCAAGTTTCCTTACAAACCTTCGCCCGCAGCTCCGACTTTTCGCGGCAAGATAGAATTCAATTTTGACAAATGTATTCTGTGTGGGGCATGCGTTGAGGTGTGTCCAGCAAACGCACGTGACCAGAAAGATGATGTGACAAAGGGCATCCGGCGCGAAATTTATCATCCCGAAAAATGCATCTATTGCGGCCAATGTGTAAGTTATTGTACAACCAAAGAAGGCATAAAACACACACAAGAATACGATTTGGCCGAGATAACGAGAGAAGACTATGAAGAAGGAATCGAGAAAGAGCTAGTATTCTGTGAGCAATGTGGCGAGGTCATTACTACTCGGGCTCACTTGCTGTGGATTGCCAAACGGGTTGGTGAATTGGCTTATGCGAATCCTAATCTTTTCTTGGTGCTATCCCAGGAATACGGAGAAGAATCGATTCCGAAAAGCGCTGATGTGCCGCCTTACCGCAGTGAACACTTGAGGTATCTTTGTCCTCAGTGTCGTCGGTCGGTCTATATGCACGAAATCTGGGGATACTGAACAGCAAATTCGAATTTCGAATTTCCGAAATGCGAAATTACCATCAGTAGGGACAGGCATATACATTTGCACTTTTGCGTACGTAGACAGTAGGAAGTAGTCAGTAGTTAACGGATCCAACCTGTTAACGGATCCAACCTGCTATATTCTGTTTACTTTTGCGTTGGGATAGCCTACTTGAAATCAGACTAAGTTGGTATCAAAGCTATAAAAAGAATATTAGCGCGACCCCAATAACCGCCACAATTGTGCCGATTATAGCACCTAAGCTAATTTTTTCCTTGAATATCCAATGTGATAAAGGAATCAAAAAAATCGGCGGCAGCGCCATCAGTGTAGAGGCAATGCCCACGTAGGTGCGCTGTACCGCTACTAGAGACAACCAAACACCCAAGAATGGACCAAAGAATGCGCCACCAGAGAGGGCAGCGGCACCCTTTTTATCCTTTAATTTCCTTACGGTATGAGGTATTCTTCCCCGGATGAGTGTGATTAACCAAAGACTGCATGCTGCCACAAACACCCTGATTATGTTGGCCGAAAGGGCAGAGTACTCGGTCCCGAGGCCTTCCTTCGAGAGTATTAACCCGAGCGCTTGACCCATGGCTCCACCAATGCCACAGAGGATACCGACGATATAGTTGTTTCCTGAGTGGTCATTGTTTTTTCGCTCTGATACTACCCACACAATGCCAGCTATCACGATTGAGATGGCTAAGACCTCGGCAAAATTCAGGGCTTCACCAAGGAATAGCCAGGCGATGATTGTACCAAAGACTGGTACAAGAGCCATCAGGAGCATAGCGATTCTTGCGCCGAGTAAGACAAAGGCTTTGAAGAGCAGCATATCTCCGATTGCGAAACCCACGATGCCAGATAGACCGAACCAAAACCAGTGATAACCCGTGACGTTAAGCGGTATGAATCTACCGTAGGTAATGAAATGAGCGAGCGTCAAGAGCAAAAGAGCAACTGCCAGTCGTATGCGGTTCACGACATTATAACCGAGGCGGCGTGATGAAATCGTGAAGAAAATCGATCCGAACGACCAGCACAAGGCAGTACCCATGGCCGCTATTTCTCCGTGGAAACTGCTCAACAGTATGCTCCTTGGTATTTAAGACTAGATGATTGGCGCCCGGTCGGGCCCGCAAGATTGCGTAGTTGATAGCCGGTTCCCATGCACATTCCTGCTATTTTGGGCTCGAGGGTACAGGCGGTGCTCGCCTTGAATCAAATTCCATCTTAGTCATTGGCCTCGGTTCCATGCAGTTGGTATTATACATTTCTATCGAGATCCGTCAACCAAACGTGCTATGGCCGGCGCCTTCCACACAGCGATTCTCGCTCGTTACAATTAAGCATGAGAAAGCCGCATTGAGGTCTATTCAATGAGCTCCATGATTGACACCTTATTAAAGATACACTATAATACACCGATATTATGAACATTCATTGGACGACATGCGCACGAAATATGTGTTTCGATAGTATGATCAAGGCTACGGTGTGCTATGGATGACATAAAGATAATGATTGTGGATGACGATGAGAATATTAGGAAGTCACTGACGAATTTGCTGACCGGAGACGGGTACAATGTGGTGGCTGTCGAAGATGGATACGCAGCAATTGATGCGATAAGTGGTGGGCAGTTGGATATTGTGCTCTTGGATTTGAAATTGCCAGGGTTAGACGGTCTTGAAGTACTGGAAAAGATTAAGGAAATCAACCAGGAGATTGAGGTTATCATTATTACTGGATATTCTACGGTTGAAAATGCAGTTGCCGCTATGAAAGCCGGTGCCACGGACTATATCGTGAAACCATTTGCGCCCGATGAAATACGAATTCGGCTACAAAGCGTTTTAAAGAAGAGGGCAATTACCGCAGAAAACATATACCTGCGTGGCGAGTTGGAGGAGCAATATCAGTATGAAGATATCATCGGAAAGAGCGAAGCGATGCAGGAGATTTTCAGGCTAATTGAGAAGGTCGCACCAACTGATTCTACTATTCTCATACGGGGACAAAGCGGGACAGGAAAGGAATTGATTGCACGAGCCATTCATCAGCATTCCCTTAGAAAAGGAAACAAATTCATTGCCGTAGATTGCGGTGCCCTTCCCGAAGCGCTGCTCGAGAGCGAGTTGTTCGGTCATTTGAAGGGGTCATTCACTGGTGCTGTGGTGACCAAGAGTGGTCTTCTGGAAGTCGCGAATGGGGGGACATTCTTTCTAGATGAAGTCGGAGACTTGAGCCTGGGTATTCAATCCAAATTACTGCGGGTGCTGCAAGAGAAAGAATTCAGGCAGGTTGGTGGTGTGAAGAATATCAAGGTTGATGTTCGACTGGTGGCAGCAACCAATAAGGACTTGGAACTGATGATCAAACAAGGCAAGTTCCGGGAAGATCTTTTTTATAGAATAAACGCGGTACCAATACATTTGCCGTCATTAAAGGAACGGCAGGAAGATATTCCTCTGCTGGTGGAACATTTTATCAATGTGTATAACGAAAGACGGAATAAAAATATAAAAGGTCTTTCTCCAGAAGCATTGAGTACACTCATCAATTTTGACTGGCCGGGAAATGTGCGTGAGTTAGAAAACATCATTGACCGGATGGTCATAATGAGTGATAGTGACATTATCGGTGTTGAGCATGTGCCGATACATATTGTAGGTAATCGGGTGTGCTTTAATATAACCGCCGCACGGACCGGTGCCGAGCTAAAAGAAATGAAGAAGCGCATAAGAGTGCAGGCAGTCGAGAATGTTGAAAAAGCATTTCTGATTGAAGCGCTCAAGAGGAATCAGTGGAATATCAGTAAAGCGGCTCGTGATGTGGGCATGCAGCGGCAGAATTTTCAGGCAATGATGAGGAAACACAATATTCAACCCTAGTCTTTAAACTTGTTTGTATTGATTTGGCACGCTTCCCAGACTGGATGATGTTTGCATTCATATGCATGTTTATTTCATGCCTGCATATTATTCTTACGCACATCTAATTCAATATTCACATTATATTGCATCATATTTCCTATTCGGTGCATATTTCTTCAATCTTGGTCAGTAGTAGTCTTTAGCCGATACCGAGAGCCAGGAAGAAGAGGATCATAAGAAGTCATTAGAAATCATGATAAATTTAGGATTTTCAATGCAGTCTCACATTCAAGTAACATCTGGCATGCGTTTTGCTATTGACACACCATATGCGACCCGAAAATGTGAGTTACTTGCGCAGGCACGCCCATATAGCCATTATGGATAATGACCGTGGTTCGGTTGAACTGCTGCTAAGAGAACTGAGAAACCTGGGCTACAAGACAGAAGCGATCGAGCAGACTAATATCTTGTTGCGGAAGATAAAAAATGATCTGATTGATATTCTGATTCTTGCGGTCGATGCTTGGGGCGGTGGACGTTTCGAACTGATCCCATTGATTAAAAAATTGCGAAGATCGCTACCGATTATCGCCATATCTGGCGATGATTCTTTGGAAACGGCAACCAAGGTGAGGGAGCAAGGGGTCTTCTTTTATGCCCTAAAGCCACTTGATGTACATGAGATTGACATAGCCGTAAAGAATGCGTTGGCACGGAAACAAACGTTCCAGAGACCGATTGCGGTCGTAAGGCAACCAGTAGCGAGAAGCGAAATTGAACATGAGGTTTTAGATATTAACGAGGCAAGCAGGATACTAAAGCTGAGCAAAAAAACCTTAGCAAAACTAGCTAAGCAAGGTGAGATACCAGCGAGCAGGATTGCGAACCGCTGGTATTTTATTAGGAATCAAATATGTGACTGGATGAGGGTAAGGGCGGCAGGAAATCAAGGCAATTATAGCACGCTGATCTTGGAGACGATAGATGAGGGTGTGGCCGTTGTTGACAAGAGACTCAAGATCGTGAGCTGTAATAGCGCGTATCTCAAATCACTCGATGTTGCCCGTGATTGTGTTATTGGGGAATCATGCTATCGGGTCAGTCACCGTTCAGTCGTCCCCTGTGATGATTCAGAATGTCCTGTGCGGAAAGCTTTTAAGACGCAACAGGCCGTGAAAGTCTTACATATTAACTATGATAATGAGGGCAAGGAACACTATTGTGATGTAGTCGCGTTACCGATTAAAGATAAACACGGTAATGTCAATAGCGTTCTTGAGGTAATCAGGGATAACACAGAGATCCATAGTCTGAACAGACATCTCAATGGCATAATGCGGTTTTTCGCACGTGAGTCAAGAGCGACGCTAGGTGCGGTTATGATGAATATCAGCGCGCTTGTTGATGAGAATCTATCCGCGACGATCGGGAATTCAAAACGCAATGAGATGCTGGTGAGTTCGTTGTGCAGTCTCAAACTCATGCACGACATGATAAGGAACTACATAGTGTCATATCAAGTAGAGAACGGGAAGTTGCAGTGCAACAAAAGTACGGTGCACGTTGCAGATAACATAATTCATCCTGTTATAGTTGGATCAGCACCTCTTCTTCAGAAAAAAGCAATCACCATCGACCCGAACATCGCACAGCTGAGACCTGCGTATTGTGATGTTGAACTCATAAAAGTGGCATTTACCAATTTGATCAACACTGCTGCGAAATATGCAGCGAGCGGATCGATGATTCAGTGCACGGCTGAAGCAGATGATAGCGACCTCGTAATCTTGGTCTCTATTGTTGGCACCGGAATTCCATACGAGAAATTACGGGTTGTTTCAGACGGTGGTTTAGATGTTGAGCAGCAGGATATGAGCGATGCGGAGATGGGTTTACATATCGCGAGGACGATCGCTGAGAAACATGATGGGGTATTGAGCATTGAATCAGGTTATCTTATAGGCAACAAACCTGTCTCTTTTGATGATTTTCGGACGAGTGAGCAATATAGCTCTTTGGGAAGAGTTAATTACAGAGAATTTGCTACATTCCAACTAAGAATCCCCTATGCCGATCGGCATTGGGAGGATGGAGGTGACAAGTGAAAGCTTCTAAGAATATCCTGATAGTGGATGATGACGTTGATTTCGTGGAAGCCACGAAGCTGGTGCTCGAGAAGAGTGGCTACCACGTTGAGACGTGCATGTCGGCACAAGCATGTCTTGAAAAAATGAAAGCCAAGGTACCGGATCTCATCATAATGGACGTCATGATGGAAACTGATCATTCTGGTTTTGACCTGTGCAGGGAAATCAGGCGAAATCAGGATACGAAAGAGATCCCGATTCTCATGTTGACGGCCGTGGATGAGAAATACCGAATGAATTTCGGCACGGCTGCCGGTGATGAATCATGGCTACCAGTCGATTGTTATATTGACAAACCAGTCGAAGCCAAGGTGCTACTGGAGCGCATCAATAAACTGCTGGGCTGAATAGCACGATATGAACGACAACAATAAAACAGGCGCTACCCTTGTGGTGGGCGGTGGTATAGGTGGTATTCAGGCAGCATTGGATCTCGCCGATTCGGGCTTCAAAGTCTACCTGCTTGAGAAGGGTCCCAGCATCGGCGGCGTCATGGCTCAGCTGGATAAGACGTTTCCCACAAATGATTGCTCAATGTGCATACTAGCACCAAAACTCGTAAGCGTTGCACGGCATCCCAATATCACAATCATTACAGATGGCGAGATCGAGCAATTAGCCGGAGAAGCAGGTGATTTCGTTGTTACGGTAAGAAAAGGACCGCGTTACGTTGACGAGGAAAAATGCACAGGTTGTGGGCTTTGCATGCAGAACTGTCCCGTACACCAAAAGGGCTATGGAGAATCTCCGCCCGAAGATTTACACCTTACCCCGCTTGAAGTCGAGCAAATCGAGGCAATACTACAGGAATACCGAGACAAAAAGGGAGCTCTCATGCCCGTTCTGCAGGCGCTCAATAACACTTACAACTATTTTCCCGGAGAGTTGCTTAAGTACATGGCACGTGAGCTTAAGATTCCTTTGAGTTTGATCTATAACGTTGCCACATTCTACAAGGCATTTAGTTTGAAGAAGAGGGGAAAGCACGTCATCAGAGTCTGTCAGGGAACAGCTTGTCATGTCCGCGGAGCAAAACGAGTCTTAGAAGAATTCGAGCGCGTGTTGGGTATTGAGGCGGGTAATAACACGGATGACCTTTTTTTTACACTGGAAACAGTGAATTGTGTTGGAGCATGTGCTCTTGCGCCGGTCATAATGATCGGCAGCGAGTATTTCGGGCACATGACACCGCGAAAAGTCGATGCCGTTATAGATAAATATTACAAAGAAGGAAAAGTGCATGCAAGCTAATAGCGTTCAGGACGACACCAGGAACAAACCGACGATGATGAAAGAGAAGATGTATTGCATTAGTATTTGCGGGGGCACCGGATGCCACGCCTACAAGTGTGAGAAAGTGAGTGAGGCGTTTGTCGAGGAGATAAAAAGAAGAAAAGCGGAAGCAGATATTGAAGTGAAGACTACTGGATGTCACGGTTTTTGTGAGAGGGGTCCAATTGTCGTTGTCTATCCTGATCATATCTTCTATCAGAGGGTAAAACCCGAAGATGCTCCAGCTGTCGTCGACAGTATTTTGAACGGGAAAAAAGTCATCGAGAGATTGCTCTACGTTGATCCGAATACGCAAGAGAGGGTGATAACTGTTGATGATGTATCTTTTTACAAGAAACAGCGTCGATTGATACTTGGTAACAACGGAAAGGTCGATCCGACAAAAATCGAGGATTACCTTGGTGTTGAAGGTTACAAAGCACTCAAATCCGTGTTGCTCAGCAAGACACCGAAGGAGGTAGTTGATCAGATAAAGAAATCTGGCTTGCGTGGTCGTGGTGGTGCCGGGTTCCTGACCGGGCAGAAATGGGAAATCTGCAGGCGCGCTGGGGGTACAACAAAATATGTTGTGTGTAATGCCGACGAGGGCGATCCTGGTGCATATATGGATCGAAGCGTCTTGGAGGGTAATCCCCATAGTGTGTTGGAAGGCATGACTATCGGTGCTTATGCAATTGGCGCGCACGAAGGAATTGTCTATGTACGTACCGAATATCCTTTAGCGATAAAGAATCTAGGGATTGCCATCGAACAGGCCAAGCAAGCTCATTTCCTGGGCAGAGACATTCTCGGTTCCGGGTTTGATTTTTCGGTGCGAATATGCCAAGGCGCTGGCGCTTTTGTCTGCGGTGAAGAGACAGCTTTGATTGCTTCTATCGAAGGTGAACGTTCACCCGAACCGAGGATTAGGCCACCATACCCTGCGGAAAGTGGTCTTTGGGGGAAGCCAACGAATATTAACAACGTCGAGACGTGGGCCAGTGTGCCTTTAATCGTCAATAAAGGAGCCGAATGGTATGCTGCGATCGGAACTGAAAAAAGTAAAGGTACCAAGATATTTTCCCTCGTAGGAAAAGTCAATAACACGGGTTTGGTCGAAGTGCCAATGGGTATTACATTGCGGGAGATCATTTACGACATTGGCGGAGGGATTCCCAATAACAAAGAATTTAAGGCCGTGCAGACGGGAGGCCCTTCAGGCGGATGTGTTCCGGCGAATCTTCTTGACCTACCCGTTGATTATGAAAGCTTGACCGAGGCGGGTTCGATGATGGGCTCCGGGGGCATGGTCGTGATGGACGAGGATACTTGCATGGTGGATGTGGCCAAATACTTTCTTGCCTTTCTGAAAGATGAATCATGTGGCAAGTGTACTTCCTGCAGGGAAGGCTTGGAGCAGATGTACGACATAGTAGAACGGATAACCAAAGGTAATGGTAAAGAGGACGATATCGTGCTGCTTCAGAATCTCGGGCGGGTCGTGCAGGCGGCCTCGATGTGTGGGTTTGGTCAAACGGCTGCGAATCCAGTACTCTCGACAATAAGATATTTCCACGATGAGTACAAAGCACATATCGAAGAGAAGCGCTGTCCAGCACTGGTGTGTAAGGATCTGATTTCATACACAATAGACCCTGAGCTATGCGGCGGCTGTACAGTGTGCGCAAAGGCTTGCCCGTGCGGAGCTATTATTGGGGAACCAAAAAAAGTCCACAAGATTGATCAGAAAAAATGCATAAAATGCGGTATTTGCATTACTAGCTGTCCGCCAAAGTTCAAGGCTGTTAAAATTGCATCGCCGATGATAAGATGAAGAGACGAAGAAAAGCACAGAAACCAAGGACAAGGGGATCGCGCGATTCCAAGAAAGAGGAGAAAATTGTCTCATTGGTAATCGATGGCATTCCAGTAAAAGTGGAAAAGGGTAGAACGATACTTCAGGCTGCGAATTCTGTAAATATCAAGATCCCGACGCTATGCTACCATGAAGCATTAAGTCCTTATGGTGCCTGCCGGCTTTGTGTTGTTGAAATAAAGAAGAATGGCTCGAGAAAGATCCAGGCCTCGTGCGTGTACCCGGCGGAGAATGGTATTGAGGTACACACATCAACTCCTGAGTTGGAGGATATCAGAAGAACGATGATTGAACTCATCATGGCGCGCTCTCCGAACTCGGAGAAGGTGAAAGAGATGGCACGTAGGCTCGGTGTCGACACGACACGTTTTGTGCCGAGAAATGAGGACTGCATCTTGTGCGGGCTCTGTGTTAGAATGTGTGCCGAGCGAATGGGAGGAAGTGTCATTGGATTTGCCGGGCGCGGCGATAAGCGGCGGATATCAACACCTTTTGATGTTGAGTCATCTAGATGTTTAGTGTGTGGCGCTTGTTTTTCTGTGTGCCCGACAGTCTCAGACCGTCTTAAGAAAGTAGGCGATAGACCTGCGAGACCTCTATTCGATGAATTCGATCAAGGATTGCGAAGGAGATCGGTGATTCGTATTCCGTTTCCGCAAGCTGTGCCGAATGTGGCTATCATCGATAAAGAACATTGCATGCATTTCTCGAATGATAAGTGCGGCATATGTCAGGATTTGTGCGAAGCGAAGGCGATTGATTTTGAACAGAACGAGAAACTAATGGATTTGCGTGTGGGTTCGATCATAATCTCGAGTGGTTCTGACGTATATAAGGGCAAAATCAGACGGGAATATGGTAATGGCAGGTATGAAAATGTTGTTACCTCCATCGAGTTCGAGAGGATATTATCCGCATCAGGGCCATTCAATGGTCACGTTCTAAGACCGGGTGACAAGAAGGAACCCAGACGAATTGCGTTCGTGCAGTGCGTAGGTTCGAGGGACGAAGAGCATGGCTACTGTTCATCTGTGTGCTGTATGTATGCGACAAAGGAAGCAATTATTGCAAAAGAACATGCCCCACAACTTACGTGTACGATTTTCTGCATGGATATAAGGGCGTTTGGCAAGGGATTTGATGAATACTACGAGAAGGCGATGAAGAGCGGCATTCGTTACGTGCGCTGTCGCCCCGCGTCGATTGATGAAGTGTCCGAAACAAAAAATCTCATTATCAAATACTCTGATGACCAAGAGAAGACCTTTGTCGAAGAGTATGATATGGTTGTGCTTTCGTGTGGTTTGGAACCACCAAAATACGTATCTGGTCTAGCGCAACGACTCGATCTTCGATTGAACAGAAGAGGTTTCTTCGAGACCGATACCTTCAAGCCGATTGAGTCGAGCAAGGAAGGTATTTTCGTCTGTGGTCCTTGTACCGAACCGAAGGACATACCGGAAACGGTTACACAATCTTCGGCTGCTGCAGCGAAAGCAATGGAACTATTGAAGGACGTACGCGGGACGATGATTATGCAGAAACATTACCCTTCCGAACTGTCCGTGGACGGTCAAGATCCGCGGATCGGGGTCTTTGTCTGTCACTGTGGCATAAACATAGGGGGATATGTTGATGTTCCTCAGGTTGTGGAGTACACGAAGAACCTGCCGAGCGTCGTCTATGCTGAAAGTAATCTTTATACGTGTTCACAGGATAGTCAGAAGAGAATAATTGAAATGATTGGGAAACATAAACTTAACCGTGTCGTTGTTGCTTCCTGTACGCCGCGGACGCATGAACCACTATTCCGTGACACAGTTCGGGAGGCTGGGCTTAACCCTTACCTTTTCGAGATGGCGAACATACGTGATCAATGTTCGTGGATTCATATGAGCCAGCCGCAGAAGGCTACTCAGAAAGCCAAGGATCTGGTGAGGATGGCGGTTGCCAAAGCAGAGTTGCTTACTCCGCTAAAACGCGTTGAGATAGATGTGATACAGAAAGCACTTGTCATTGGTGGCGGTGTAGCCGGTATGACTGCAAGTCTTTCGCTCGCGCGACAAGGATTCGAAGTTGTCCTGGTAGAGAAGGAAAATGAACTCGGCGGCAATATGAGGCATATATACTACACAATCGAGAGAGATGGTGTTCAGGATCTCCTGAAGAAAATGACTCATGAGGTACGCGAACACGATTTGATCCAGGTATACAAAAAAGCAAGTGTGGAATCGGTTTCTGGTTTTGTCGGCAATTATGTTAGCGAAATCAGAACTGAAGATGGTTCGACAGAAAAATATGAACACGGTGTTGTGATTGTTGCAACCGGCGCGCAGGAGTATGCTCCTGAGGAATACCTGTATGGGGAGGACGAAAGAGTTGTTACACAACGCGAATTCGAGGAGAGGCTTGCTAACGATGATCCAAGGATATCAGACATCAATTCTGTGGTCATGATACAATGTGTTGGGTCAAGGGATGATTGTCATCTCTATTGTAGCAGAAGATGTTGCTCACAAGCTGTCAAGAACGCCTTGAGACTGCTCAAGGTGAATCCCAAGGCAAAAATATATGTCCTATATCGTGATGTCCGGACCTACGGTTTCAAGGAGGATTTCTATACAGAGGCACGTGAAAGAGGTGTGTTGTTCATGCGCTTCGATAATACTAGAAAGCCGACGGTGCAGAACAGCAACGGTTCTTTGAAGGTCGTGACATTTGAACCAATTATGCAGAAGAATCTAGAAATCACTCCCGATCTTCTTGTCTTATCTGCTGGTATTGTTCCCAATACCGATAACAACCGGATTGCGAAGATGCTGAAGGTGCCTTTGAACAGCGACGGTTATTTTCTCGAGGCGCACGTGAAATTAAGGCCGGTGGATTTTGCCACAGAAGGCATCTTCGTCGCCGGGCTCGCGCATAGTCCTAAGTTCATCAGTGAGGCGATCGCTCAAGCAGAAGCTTCGGCGGCACGAGCTTCCACGATACTCGCCAATAAGAAGTACTACGCGGAGGCGACGGTTTCACACGTTGACGAAGAACTCTGCGTTGGTTGCGGCCTTTGCAGCAGCCTGTGTCCGTATGAAGCAATCGAGATTACGTTGAAAGATGGGAAACGTGTTTCGAAAGTCAACGAGGCCCTGTGCAAGGGGTGCGGCACGTGTGTCGCCGCATGCGCTTCTGGGGCGATGGACCAATACGGATTTGCGAAAAAGCAGATCATGAACATGATCAGTGCACTAAAGGAGTGGTGATGAGCGACTTCCAGCCTAAGATAATAATATTCTGTTGCAACTGGTGTTCATACGCCGGTGCCGATCTAGCTGGTGTTTCACGCCTGCAGATTGATCCTCACTTTCGAGTGATAAGGACAATGTGCTCGGGACGAATCGAACCGGAATTTATCTTAAGCGCTTTTAGAAAAGGAGCCGATGGTGTAATGATCACGGGCTGTCATCCTGGAGATTGTCACTACATCAACGGAAATTACAAGACACTGAGAAGGTATCATTTCATGAAAGTACTCTTGGAAGAGTTAGGTATCGATACCAGGCGCATCGGTTTGAAGTTCATTTCGGCAGGCGAAGGTATTGAATTTCAGAAGACGGTCAACCAATTTGTTGACCAAGTGAGACAGTTAGGCCCAGCCAAGTATGGGCAGGAGGAGTAGCACTATGAGTGAAGAACAGGGTGTCATCAATGTTAGTGAATTGGATGCGAAATTTGCCGACGAGGTCATATCTTATCCAGGTGGCGAGCATTTGAGGAAGTGCTTTGCCTGCGGGACATGTACAGCGGGCTGTCCGGTTAGCGAGATTGATGAGAACTACAGTCCACGGCGATTGATACGACAGATTTTATTTGGCATGCGCCAAGAGGTGTTGACTTCTCCGGCCATCTGGTATTGCCTCGTCTGTTATCGGTGTTTTGCTCATTGTCCTCAGAATGTCAACTTCCCGGATCTAATGCGCGTGCTTCGTTACATCGCCATTCGAGAAAAATACGTGCCAGCGGATATCGTGGAGCGCATAAGTGAAATCGACAAACGCGTGCAAATATTGCGACATGATTTAATAAAATACGATGTTGCAAAGCACAAACATTAATGTTTGGATTCTGCCGAGCATGGGTGAATAGAAGAGTATTATGAAAATGAGCAATACCCACAAGAAAGCAATGGTAATCGGTGGTGGTATTGCGGGCGTACAGGCAGCATTGGATCTGGCAGATTCTGGTATTGAGGTATTTCTCGTGGAACGGTCACCGAGCATCGGAGGCCGAATGGCTCAGCTCGATAAAACGTTTCCCACCAATGATTGTTCGCTTTGCATTCTTTCGCCTAAACTCGTTGAGGCTGCTGATCATCCGTACATCAATATTATCACGAATGCCGAAATCGAAGCCGTCGAAGGAAATGTGCCACACTTTGTGGTTAAGGTACGTAAGAAACCACGGTATGTGAGCGAAGAGAGATGTACAGGCTGTGGTATTTGTATGACAAAATGCCCAGTGAAGATACCGGATGATTTTAATGTGGGATTGTGCGATACTCGGTGTATACATATTCCGTTTCCCCAAGCCGTGCCTGCAGTTGCTATTATCGACAAAGCACATTGTATATATTTCAAGCGTGGCAAGTGCCGTGTATGTGAAAAATTCTGCGAGCCACAAGCCATAGATTTCAATCAGAAAGAAGAATTTATTGATATCGATGTAGGGAGTATTATTGTTGCTGCAGGGTTGACTGAATTTAACGCAATTTCCAAGGATGAGTACGGCTATAAGATATTTCCTAACGTTATCACCAGTATGGAGTTCGAGCGCATACTGAGCGCGTCTGGTCCAACACAGGGCCATGTGCTCAGGCCGTCGGATAGAAAAGAACCCAACAAAATCGCCTTTATTCAATGTGTTGGGTCGCGCGATGCACAGACTGGTAATGAATATTGTTCGGCTATCTGTTGTATGCAAGCGGCCAAGGATGCGATAATAATAACCGAACATCTTCGGCAAGCCGAGATCTCTGTTTTCGGTATGGATATAAGGGCACACGGCAAAAATTTCGACAAATTCATTGAACGTGCCCAGAGCGAGCACGGGACTCGATTTATACGGGCACGCGTCTCATCAGTTGATGTCGATCCGACAAATGATAATCTAATACTGCATTACGAAGACGACGGGCATACAAGAAAAGAAGAATTCGAATTGCTTATACTTTCCGTGGGGCTCAAAGCATCTCCTTATTTAAGACATCTTGCCGCTCAACTCGCTATTCGTTTGGACGATTTGGGATTCGTTCACACCACACCGTTTACACCGGTTGCGACATCGCGACCCGGTATATTTGTCTGTGGTAGTATTTCCGGACCAAAAGATATACCAGAGTCTGTTATTGAAGCAAGCGGTGCAGCTTCCTCGGCTGGTGCAGTGCTTAAAAATTTTCCCAGTAAGGAAATCATTGTCGAATATCCACCCGAAGTACTGATAGACGAGGGTGATCGGCCCCGTATAGGAGTTTTTGTATGCCATTGTGGTATTAATATTGCGGCAACGGTTGATGTCAAGCAAGTTGTCCAGTATGCGGCTGCACAGCCCTATGTCGTTTGCAGTCAAGAGTTAATGTTTGCATGTTCACAAGATTCTCAGAAATTCATCAGCGAAAAAATACGTGAATTAAAAATAAATCGAGTCGTAGTGGCAGCATGTACGCCGCGAACGCATGAACCGTTGTTCCAAAGTACACTTCAGAATTCGGGACTCAATCGGTACCTATTCGAGTTTGCCAATATCCGGGAACAGTGCTCATGGGTTCACCAGAGGGAGCCGGATAAAGCAACCGAGAAAGCAAAAGAGCTGGTGGAGATGTCAATTCGCAAGGCTGCTTACCTCGAGCCCCTGACTAAGACGAAACTGGTTGTTAACAAAAACGTGCTTGTAATCGGAGGTGGGTTAGCCGGTATGACTGCAGCCCTGGATCTTGCGCGGCAGGATTTCCATGTTGATCTTGTAGAGCGGAGTGATCAACTGGGCGGTAATTTAAGGCATGTTTTTTATACATTAGATGGATTCGAGACAAAGACATTTCTGGAACATCTCGTAGATGAGGTGCGTAATCATCCATTGATCAAAGTGCATAAGAGCGCTGAGATCGAATCGATAAGCGGTTTTATCGGCAACTATAAAACAAGCATCAAATATAACAATGGTAAGTACATAGGCCTTAGCGATATGGCAATTTTCGAAGAACGGGTCGCGATCGAGCACGGTGTGGTAATTGTTGCCTCTGGTGCTACCGAATATAAACCCAATGAGTATCTCTATGGCAAAGATGAAAGGGTGATTACCCAACGCGAGTTAGAAGAGAGAATAGAGAGCGTTGAACCCTCTTTGCAAAATTTGGAATCGGTTGTTATGATTCAATGTGTTGGTTCACGTAACGATGAGAATCAATACTGCAGCAGGGTATGCTGTAGTACTGCGATAAAAAATGCATTGAGATTGAAGCGACTGAATTCACATGTACGCATTTTCATCTTGTACCGGGATGTGCGCACCTACGGATTAAAGGAGATGTACTACAAGAAAGCCCGCGAGGCTGGTGTAATTTTCATACAGTATGATGACGATGCAGAGCCCGTTGTTGAGGAGGCCGATTCAAAGCTATACGTTGAGATAGTGGAAAAGATAGTCAACAAGAGACTGAGGTTTAGCCCTGGTCTTCTTGTGCTGAGCAGCGGTATCGTACCGAACGGGGATAATAAAGTGCTATCACAGGCATTGAAAGTTCCTTTGGGGACAGATGGTTTCTTTCTCGAAGCGCATGTGAAGCTACGCCCCGTTGATTTCGCGACCGACGGGGTATTTGTCTGCGGGCTTGCGCACTATCCAAAGGACATTGGTGAGACAATTGCCCAAGCAAAGGCATCAGCATCAAGGGCAATAACCGTCTTGAGTAAGGATGAGATCGAATCAGAGGCAAAGGTGGCATATGTCTACGAGAACCGTTGTAATGGTTGTGGCCTTTGTGTAGAGGTTTGTGCTTACAAGGCGCTTGAGATAGATCCGAAAAGAATGGTAGTGGTACTGAATTCAGCGTTATGCAAGGGCTGCGGTACTTGTGCTGCTTCGTGTCGGTCGTGCGCGATAGATATCAGGGGTTTCAGAGATGAACAGGTGCTAGCGGCACTCCAAGTGCTGCGCCGGGGATAACAAATGAAGGCAAAGGTGACCGA
>Ga0111198_1011_pt1 | contig 53272 bp, 58 predicted proteins | sample DeeMarSWOR324_28_FD_80370 | JGI IMG/M metagenome (GOLD analysis project Ga0111198, IMG submission 80370) | candidate division WOR_3 bacterium SM23_60
TTCCAAATTTCAAATTACAAGTGGATGTTCGATATCTAGATTTCATTGCACTGACGCCTATTGCTGTAGACGTGGAACCAAGCCCAATAACGTTCAACGAACATTCGTGTTTCCCGCATCACAATGCACGTATCGATTGGTGTCCATGGTCAACACATCGTTGTCAGGTGCGTAGACTATGCTATTAGTCTGATTGTCCTATCGTCGTATAGTCCTATTGTCCATCGAATGTCGCCCAAAGCCTAATTGTAGATGCCTGATTCATCATGGTGATGCTCGATAAATCGAGCGACTACAGGGAATCGAGCGACTACAGATTGGGTGTCATGGTAGTTATCCGATTTATCGGAGGGGATGACGGTTCGATGTTCGATGAATCTCATTGTAGATGCCTGATTCATCATGGTGATGCTCGATAAATCGAGCGACTACAGGGAATTGAGCGACGACAGATTGGGTGTCATGGTAGTCTGCCGATTTATCGGGAAGGATAGAATTGTAGTCTGCCGATTTATCGGAGGGGATAGTCGTTAGATGCTCGATGAATCGAGCGACTACAAGTGTGAGTGCATTGGCCATGGTAACGATGTCCTGGCGCACTAACTATGGTTCATTGACAGCGCACGCCGTTCTATCTATAGTTAAAAAAGGAGGTAGATTGTGGCTCGAAAAAAATTATCATTGATTTTGCGACTGCTCTCTTCCAGGCGCTCGCATATGCGAGAGGGATTGATATCACGCTGGGCGTACAAAAACGAGTTAAGAAGGGAGCGCTGATACTTACTGTCAGTTCGCATAGATAGGGGGACAACATGACTGCTGACAGAACAACGAAACTTGCGTTACTGTGGATTGCGGTGATGCTGACGATTCTCGCCGCAGATAAGCTGGTGCAGACGAGGCTTGCATTTGCTGAAGACAAACAGGCACCAAACGTGCAGTTAATTGTGAACGAGCCGCTCGAAATCATGATAACAGAACCAGTGAAAACGAAGATCGTGGAGTGGAGTACGTATCCGTCTCAACCGGTAAAGGTAAAAATCGACGATCCGTGGCCGGCAAAAGTGGAAATCAAGGATGAGGTGAAGGTGACCGGCGAGCTGCGCTTGAAGGACTAGGTGAACTATGAAGAGTTACAGGAAAGAGCTGTGGTTCAATACGAAGCAACGGATGGCATTTATCAATATCACCCCTGATGTCGAAAAGGCGCTGGCGGCGAGCAGAATCAGAGAAGGATTGTGCCTGGTTAACGCGATGCACATTACCGCGAGCGTTTTTATCAATGACGATGAGGTTGGTTTGCATGCGGACTATAAACGCTGGCTCGAGGAACATATTCCCCACAATCCAGAGCTGTATCAGCATAACCGTACGGGTGAGACAAATGGTGATGCTCATGTGAAACGGCAGTTCATGGGTAGGGAAGTTGTCGTCGCAATTACTGACGGCACACTGGATTTTGGACCGTGGGAACAGATTTTCTATGGTGAATTTGACGGCCGGAGGAGGAAGCGGGTACTGATCAAGATTATTGGAGAGTAGACCGATGAGCGGGTACCCGTACTCGAGAGGTGTTACAGAGTGTAACTTTGTCGAACTTTCTTACGTAATACTAAATAGAAGAACATAATCATACGTGGCCATAGCATTTGAACTTTTGTCGATTTCAGCGAGAGCGGCAGAGAGCGAGGTGTACAATGAAGAGATATTTGCTTTTTATTGTGCTGAGTACGTTTACCGTGCTCGGCACCGTGTATGGACAACCCAAAGAGAAAATTACGAGTGTCGATGATATCCCCCGTTTCACCTACGACGTGTCACATACTATAACCGCGTTGGTTACATCTGAGGAGGCTTTCGCACCACTCGCCCAAAAGGTGCGTGGTGACATTGAACATGTGCTCGCAACGTACGAGATCGAGGACAAGACGACGCTAAAGAACTTCTTGAATACGCTTGTCCTCCTCGACATGCTCGACGAGAATTACGATGGAGCCCTGAGCGGTCTTGACCGAATACGTGAATTGCAGGATAAGCCAGCCAGTAGGCTGATGACCGGTCTCATCACCGGTGCAATCATCAGCGCCCGACGTGAAGTGGGGGTGGTTGATGAAGCAGCGTACCGAGAGGCTTTCTCGCAGCGTCTCACAGCAGCCATCGAGGAACGTCCCTGGCTCGTCATACAGGATGAGATAGAAGGGTACAAAGGGCATATGGAGGTCTTGAGCGATAATTTTCTGCGAGGGATCATCCAGAGTCAGCTGGAGCCGGCAGTGGAGCATTCAGGCACGATCAGTGGTGAGATTGCTGACCGTGTCATTGGCATGCGCTACATGATGTCGGTGGTGTTACCGCTCAAAGATGAGATTGTGCTTGTTTACGGTAACTACATTGAGCAGAACCGCGTCGACAAAGCTAACGTATGGGACGACCGTACAGTTGTGCTCACCGACGAAGACAATTGTCATCCGGTTATTGTTGCGATTTGGGATACGGGTGTAGACACGGATGTGTACGCAACCCAACTGTATGTAAATACCGCCGAGATAGAGAATGGAAGAGATGATGATGGGAACAGCTATGTTGATGACGTACATGGCATTGCCCACACACTGGAACAGGAAAAGACGCCGGAGCTGCTGTATCCTATGGGTGAATTAGAGAAACGGATTCCAGAACTACACAAAATGATCAAAGGATTCTTTGACGTACAATCGGCAATCAACAGTCCTGAAGCGACAGCGCTCAAACAAGACCTCGCATCAATACAACCGGACGAGGTGAACAGTTTTTTCGAGGATATGACACGGTACGCACTGTACTGCCACGGTACGCACGTTACCGGTGTTGCGGTAGACGGTAATCCTTACGCACGCATAATGGTCGCACGGTTCACCATGGACTACCGGACAATTCCTGACGCGCCGACTATCGAGATGTCTCAGAAGATAGCGCAGAACTACAGAGAGGTGATTGAATATTTCAAAGACAATGGTGTACGTGTTGTCAATATGAGTTGGGGAGGTACACTGCGGAGTACTGAGGACATCCTCGAGGTTCATGGCATAGGCGAGAGTGCCGAGGAACGGGCCCGACTCGCGCGGCAGATGTTCGACATCGAAAAAAAAGCTATGTATGAAGCCATGAGTGGTGCGCCAGAGATACTCTTTGTTACATCGGCGGGTAATGAGAACGACGATGCTGCCTTTGAGGATTACTACCCGGCATCCTTTGATTTACCTAATATCCTTGTGGTTGGTGCCGTTGATCAAGCCGGCGATATGACATCGTTTACTAGTTTTGGTGCGACAGTAGACGTCTATGCAAATGGCTATGAGGTTGAGAGCTATCTGCCCGGCGGTGCGCGGCTCGCCGCTTCAGGTACATCGGTTTCCTCACCCAACGCGACAAATCTGGCAGCAAAGCTTTTCGCACTCGAGCCATCTCTCAGTCCGCGGCAGGTAGTTAATTTCATCAAAGGAGCTGCCGATACAAAGGGAGATGGTGATTTTCTGCTCATTCATCCGAAGCGATCCGTTGACCTGCTTACGTCATATACGGAGTGAAGATTTTGTGGCGTATGGTCGAAAATAGGAGGCACCAATGGTTTACTTAAGCACTATCAAGGGTTTTTTATGAATACAAGTATCAAGAAAGAGATCAAATCGTGGCTTGTCGTCATCGCCATTGTTTTTGCATTAAAGGCGACATTTGTTGAGGCCTACGTGATTCCGACACCCTCAATGGAACCAACACTCCTTGTCGGTGATGCGGTGCTGGCGAGTAGATTTGTCTACGGTGTAAAAATTCCAATACCACTCCTCGGTAAGCAAATACCTGTGCTTCCTGGCGCACAACCGCGGTACGGTGACATCATTGCATTTCTATCGCCATTTGAGAACATGAATGTTGTGAAAAGGTGTATTGCGCTGCCCGGCGATACAGTCCAAATTGTGGATAGAGCCGTGTATGTAAATGGAAAAAAGCTGAATGAACCGTACGTGATTTGCACGGATGAGCAGACCTATCGCGCGTACCCGTATGACCACACACTGTATCAGAAACAGTGGGAAAAGGCAGAGCTTTCCAAGTTTCTTGGCGTACACGTGAGGGATAACTTCGGACCAGTGGTCGTGCCCGAAGACCACATTTTTGTCATGGGTGATAATCGTGATGTTTCCTACGACTCACGGTACTGGGGTCCGCTGCACAAGAAGTATCTGAAAGGCGCACCGCTGTTCATTTTCTTTTCGCTGAACCCCGGCGATGATGCATCTGGTGTGAGCGACCTCTTGAAGTTCTGGCGGTGGAAAGGTATTCGATTCATGCGTATCGGAAAAGCCGTGTAGTACCCTTTCCGACCAGACCCGACTTGTACTTGACAAGCAGATAAAACGCTCGATAATACTACAGGTCGCAGCACGCTGTGTCCTGAGCATGATTTTTGAGAATCCATTGAAACCAGAAGGAGTTGGCACATGAACAATAGAAAGGTCACCCGCCAGGCAATCATCGAATCATTCACCAATATACTGAAGCCGCTCGAATACGTACACGCCCTGTGGGAGGCAGGGGCCGGGGCTTTCAACCGCATAGACACATGGTCAGACATTGACCTGTATGTGGTCGTTGATGATGAGTGTGTCGAAAGAGCAGTCCGAGAGATCGAAAGAGCAGTTCGGTCTATTGCTGAGTACGATTTGACATTCCGACTGCCAGAACCTGCGTGGCACGGACATTCGCAGGTTTTCTACCGTTTGAAGAACGCGAGTCCTTTCTTGCTCCTCGATGTTGCGATCATGAAGAGATCGAGTAGAAACAAATTCCTCGAGTACAAGATTCACGGTGTGCCGATTGTCTATTTTGACAAGACCGGTATTGTCCGCGATGATCCAGTTGACGCTGATGCCTTCTTGGAAAAATTGAAAGAGCGGCTTGAAACAATGCGGACAACATTTCCTATGTTTTTCGTGTTCACGCTCAAAGAACTGAACCGTGGTCATGATATGACTGCGCTCAGCTGTTACATGAATTATGCAATGAGACCGCTCATTGAACTGCTGCGTATAAAGTACAGTCCGTATCACTACGACTTCCATACCTACTACATTGATTATGAACTTCCTCCAGAAATTGTGAAACGTCTCCGTGCGCTCTTCTACGTTGCTCGACCACGGGAGATTCGTTCGTCGCTCAGTGAGGTTGAAAGGTGGTTCACAGAAGAAATCGAGAGTATTGACATTGAGGAGGTAAAGAGAAGACTATGATTGCGGGTAAACGGATTGAGAGGAGATCCCTCGACGTCTTTCGACGCTCGGGACACTGAATTTTGCAGCCAAATCACTGATTTGGGCAAAATTCGTGAGAGAAGACTATGATTGCGGGTAAACGGATTGAGAAAAAACCCGACGTCTTTCGACGCTCAAGACCGGTTCGGGGTCTTCGGGAGGAGCCATTATGAAGAAACTATACCGTTCACAAGAAAATAGAAGAATTGCAGGCGTCTGCGGCGGTTTGGGAGAGACGTATGCTATTGATCCGACGCTGCTGCGGCTGCTGTTTGTTTTTCTCGCGCTCGTCAGTGGGATATTGCCAGTGGTCATTGTCTACATTGTTGGGTGGATCATTATTCCGGTGAAGCCGCAGCGTGATCGCGAAAAAGCGTGAGGGTCATTTCATCACGCCGTGATCAGTAACCGCGCAGGTGAAATCGTAAACGCGCGGCATATCCGATGTCGTTCCACTGATTCTCGGGCACGTTCCACTGATCGTAATCGTGCGTGTCACTATTTCAACAATTGACAAATACACAGTTTTTGTTTAGGATGATATGAGGTGATGTATGCCCGGAACAGTAGATTTTGAGTATGATGAGACACGCAATATTGTGTTCAGTGAAGACCAGTGGGAGCTCAGGACCAAAGAGGATGTCGATGCGTTCTTTGAAGAATACCGGAAGTACTTCAGGAGACTCAACAAAAAGGTCTACCTAGTTTCACACATAGATGGTTTGCTCGTTCACGCCGATATTGCTGAGTACTACGGTGAGGTGGCTCGTAAGACCGTATCCGAATACTTGCTCGGCTACGCACGGTGGGGAGCCAATGATTGGGCGCGCATGACCGTACGTACGACATCGCTGAAAGCAAAAATGGCACCACGTATATACAGTACACGAGAAGAGGCAGCGCACGCTATCGAAGAAATAAAGAAATCCGCGAAGAGCAACTAGTCATACCACCTGTGTTGCCGGAGGATGGTAATTCTGTGATTCGTGGGCACGCAGTATTGACCGTCATGGCGGCGCTCGTGTGGACCTGGTATGGTGCTGGACAGGAGCGGATACAATGTCGGTAAAGGGAATCCTGGAAGCGTTCACCCAATCATATGTGGAAAAAACGGACGATGTGGTACCGCTGTCATTTGGGTTTCTGATTGACGGACACAAGTGGTGGACAATCAGCATTCACCACGACCAGTCATTTCAGCTACGTCAAGAAAAACCAGGTGCGCCTACATTTTACTTCACGGCGACCAGTGCGACACTCGAGGACATTGCCAGTGGTGCTCTGCGCGCACCGACGGCAATGGCAAAGGCACAGGCACGTGACCGTGCACCACTCGACGTTGCCTTCATGGACGGCTATGCACTGAGCAAGTCGTTTGACTTGCGAGAATTCGTCTTCCGATACTTCAGCGTGGGCAGAATTGAGAAAATTATGCTCGGCAAGCAGTTCGCTCGCATCGTCCACGGTGGATACGCGATTCCCCTCGTCTATGCACAGGGACTCCGCACTGCGTGGTACCGTGTTGAGAAGGGTATGATAATCAATGAAGATCCTCACGATCAGACGAATCCGTTTCCGACACTTGTGATTGCGACAAGGGGGATTGGTCGCGCACAGATTGGCGGCCAGGTTTTTCAATTCTCAGAAGGTGAGGCATACTACATACCCAAAGATGTAACACATTCATTCTGGACTGATCGAGGAGAAGGTCTGGAGTTTATAATCATCATGTATGGTGAAGGAGCGTGAGCGTGTACCACATTTCGATTGTCCTGTTGTGTTTTTGCCTTTCTTTTTCTGCTGATGACACGTGGTCTGCGCTTGGCGCGCGTCTCTTTCACAGCACTTACTTGAATGCTTTCGTATCAGTCGTGAGCGCATTTTCCGAACGGGGATACGAAATAGAAAACGCAGACGAGTTGCGGGGCGTCATAACGACCACGTGGAGAGAAGAAACGGTCGGTTTCTTCTCGCGCCGAGACATCCGCCGACGACTGTCTGCTCGTGTGACGCAGCACGATAAAGACATCACTGAGGTTACGCTGCAGTGTCACACTGAGATCAAAGAGGCAGATACGTGGCACGACCAGACTATGTCAGCGTTTGAGAAAAAACGACTCCACCGCAGGTTGTTCCGTGCGATCAGAGATAAAGTATATGCGTACAGCCGATGGTTTTGAGTACTCATTTATCTTGCGTGCTGTGGCAATATTTCGTGATCGTTTTTTCGGACTGCACACGCAATAAAAGCACACCGTAATGCCCCGTGTGTCTTGCATTCTGTCTACATTTCGATTATTATAGATCATGGCGCAGGTACGTGAACAGTCAATCTCGCGGCCAACTGTACGCTTTCTCAGTGATACATTGATTGAACAGATAGTAGGTGAAGCACGTGATATTCTGTGCCGACTCGGGGTTGAGATACACAATTCTGACATTCTATCAATGCTACGAGACCATGGAGCCGACGTTACCTTTGAGAAGCATCACGTTACGTTCACCGAACAGCTTATCAGTACAGCACTCGCAGCAGTACCTCATTCCTTTGAACTCTACGACGTATTGGGTAACCAGACACACGAATTCAAGGGCTACAATGTCTATTTCACACCCGGTTCGGCCGCATTGAACATTCTCGATGCCGAGAGCCAGCAGATACGCAAGCCAACAACGGCAGATTATGTGCGCTACGCAAAAATCGTAAGTCAGCTCGATAATATTGCATCACAGTCAACCGCTCTCATACCAGCCGATGTTCACGAGAAAATTTCTGACAGTTACCGTCTCTTCTTGAGTCTCCTCTACTGTGAAAAACCGGTTGTTACTGGAGCCTTCACCATTGAGGCGTTCGACATTATGAAGAATCTGCAGGTTGCCGTGCGTGGTGATGAACGAGCGCTTGCGCAAAAACCATTGACGGTTTTCTCATGCTGTCCGACATCGCCGCTGAAATGGAGTGATGTGACATCACAGAATGTCGTTGATTGTGCTCGGTCAATGATACCGGTTGAGTTTATATCCATGCCGCTGTCCGGATTCATGGCCCCGGTTACGCTGGTGGGAACGCTTGTGCAGCATACCGCTGAGACCGTGAGTGGTATTGTTATCAGTCAGCTCGTCCGTCCTGGTGCGCCGGTGCTGTATGGTGGTTCGCCAGCTGCGTTTGATGTGCGCTATGAGACAACACCAATGGGTGATATCGTAACCCAGATGATTGATTGTGCGTACAATGAAATCGGTAAGTACCTCGGTATACCGACCCAGGCATACATCTCCCTCAGCGATGCCAAACAGCTTGATGCACAGGCAGGACTTGAGTCGTCAATGGGTGCAACACTTGCGGCGCTGGCTGGCATTAACAGCATTTCGGGACCAGGCATGCTTGATTTTGAGAGCTGTCAGAGCCTCGAAAAACTGGTCCTCGATAATGAGATCTGTGGGATGGTGTTCCGTCTCGTGAAGGGGATTGAACCAAAAGAAGATTTCCCTGCTGTTCCGCGTTTTGAGGAGCTGTTGAGGGAAAAGCACTTACTCGTCTCTTCGCACACGCGGAAATATCTTAAGGAAGAACTTTACTTCCCGGGTCCGATCATCGACCGGGTACAGGCGGCACGATGGCACGCCGAGGGTGGCATGACACTCTTGCAGAGGGCACACCAGGAGGTTGAGAAGTTGCTGACCACGTACACACGGTCAAGGCTTCCGGAAACGACAAAAGAGGAGCTTATACGACTGATGCAGGCAGAGGCACAGCGGGTAGGCATGGAAAAGCTGCCGACAATAATACGATGAGAGAAATAATCGAGATTGCTACTGAGGATGCGCTACCGACCGCACCAGATGTTTTTACGATACAAGGGATTCCTACTCATAAGAAGCCATCCGCGACAACGGTACAGCTATTCACGGAAACGAAGAAAATATTCACCGCCTGCGTACAGTGCGCGGGTATCACAGCGGATATCGCGATTGCCGCATTTGATTCAGTATACGCAGGCGAGGGCATGAACGAGGTGGCAACACCGCTCGATGGCATCTTCCGGAAGGCTGATAATCTCGCGTTGTTTGCGGTTACAGTCGGTGCAGCGGTGTCACAGAAAATCGATTACCTCTTCAAAACGCATGAGTATGCGCTGGCCGGCATGCTCGATGCGTTTGCCTCGGCCGGAGCAGAAAAAGTAGCCGACTGCGTGCAAGACCACTATCGGCAAAGACTCATTCGTGAGAATGTTGCAGCCGAAAAAACCGTGGTGTTACGATACAGCCCTGGCTACTGCGGTTGGCATATGAGCGGACAGAAGAAGCTGTTTGACTATTTGGAGCCTGGAGAAATCGGCATTACGCTTCTCGACAGTTTCCTTATGAAGCCTCTGAAATCAATCTCTGGTGTATTCGTCGCCGGGTCAAAGGACATACACGTTTTTAAGGATGATTTCCCAATCTGCAGTGAGTGTCAGACTCACTCGTGCCGCAGTCGAATACAGGATATTCAAAAAAAACGGGCGTAGCCATATGGACATGCTGAAAGAAATTTCGCAGCACTTGCAAGGAGGAAGCAAAGAAAAAGTTGCTGACATGACACGCCGCGCATTGGCCGCGAACATTCCACCAAAAGAAATACTTGACCGGGGACTGATTGATGGTATGAACGTCATTGGCGAGAAGTACAAGGCGCATGAGATTTTCCTGCCCGACGTGTTGCTCGCAGCAAAGGCAATGTATGCGGGTATGGATGTTTTGAGACCACTCTTTATCAAAGAAGGTATGCCCTCTCTCGGTACAGTGGTGATCGGTACTGTTCAGGGCGACCTTCATGATATTGGTAAGAACCTCGTGGGCATCATGTTAAAGGGTGCTGGTTTTGAGGTCATTGACCTCGGGAATGATGTCGCACCTGAAGCATTTGTCGAAACCGCGAAAAGGGAACATGCATCGGTCATTGGTATGTCTGCACTCCTGACAACAACTATGCCGGCAATGAAGCGTGTGATTGAGTGCGTGCAAAAGGAGGGACTGAATGGCCGTATCAAGACCATTGTCGGCGGTGCGCCGGTATCAGAGGAGTATGCGCGCGAGATTGGTGCGGATGCGTATGGCTATGATAGTACGCACGCCGTCGAGTGCGTAAAAAAACTTATGACTGATATATCATGAAACACGGAGTCACTGAGGTCACTGAAAGAAAAAAACTGTATCACAGTGACCTAACGAAGAAGATTATTGCGTCTGCTATTGAAGTCCATCGTCATCTTGGGCCAGGTCTTCTTGAATCTGCTTATGAAGAATGCCTGTGTCATGAGCTGTATTTGCGGAAAGTGCCTTTTGAAAGACAAAAGGCACTTTCGATAGATTATAAGGGAATCAAGTTAAACTGCGGCTATCGCATGGATTTGGTTGTCGATGGAAGGGTGGTTATTGAGCTGAAATGTGTTGATCGAATTCTACCAATACATGAGGCACAAATGCTCACCTACCTCAAATTGTCACATATCAGAGTAGGGCTCGTTATCAATTTCTATACCGAGGTTCTAAAGAATGGTATCAAGAGACTTGTTTTGTAAGGAACAGCTCTCCGTGCCTCAGTGTTAAGCATGGAAAATCGGGCAATGGCGGGAAGGAAGGATTTGCTGGAGGACGTACAGAAAGGGAAGGTGCTTGTTGCTGATGGCGCAATGGGCACAATGCTCATGGCGCGTGGTTTGAAACCAGGTGAGCCACCTGAGTCACTCAATCTCACGAAGACATCGGTACTTGAAGAGATTGCACGTCTGTATCTTGAGGCTGGCGCTGATCTACTGCAAACCAATACCTTTGGTGCATCATCTTTGAAACTTTCTGCATATGGGCTCGATGACCGAACTGAAGAGATCAATAGAAGGGCTGTTCAGGCGGTGAAAAAGGTGGTCGGTGCGCAGGCATACGTCTACGCTTCGTGCGGGCCGACCGGCAGAATACTCAAGCCCCATGGCGAAACTGATCCACGTGATGTGTATCAGAGTTTTAAACAGCAGATGAACGTGCTCGTGAGCGCTGGCATTGATGCGATATGCATTGAAACAATGATTGATCTTCGTGAAGCGCAGCTTGCCATCGAGGCAGCACAGGCGGTATCAACCGACATTCCGATCATAGCAACAATGACATTTGACGCAACACCAAAAGGTTTTTACACGGTAATGGGTGTTGATATAGAAACAGCGGTGCGTGGACTCGAGCAAGCAGGTGCTGATATTATCGGCTCGAACTGTGGCAACGGCATCGAAAATATGGTCAGGATTGCCCGTGAGTTCAGAAACTGCACCGAGCGTGCGTTGATTGTGCAATCAAATGCAGGCATTCCTGAAATAAAAGGAGATACAGTTATTTACCCTGAGACGCCAGCGTTCATGGCTGAGAAGGCGCAAGAACTGATGATGATCGGGGTATCCATTATCGGCGGGTGCTGTGGCACGACACCTGCACACATTCGTGCGCTCAAGGAGGTTGTTCGTGCGGCGCGCGAAACCGACGCTGGCTCTCAGGCAGAGACGTAGGTGAGGAAAGAAAAAGCACGACGGTGGTTTGTCACACCGTGTGGTCTGGACTGCTACCGGTGTCCTATCCGCCTGAGAACTGAAGGCGAATTGGACTACTGGCGTAAACAGAACGTGGATCCAGACACGATCCGCTGTGATGGGTGTCGTTCTGACCGTCAGGGGCACCATTGGTCACCGGATTGTTGCATACTGCAGTGTTGTGTGTATGACCGGGGATACGAATTCTGTGCCGAATGTCCTGACTTTCCGTGCCCGGCACTTGAGGATTGGGGTCGTGAATATGAACACCACGCACAGGCAGTTACACGGCTGAAAGAAATGAAGAAAATCGGTGTAGAAATGTGGTTGAAAGCGCACGCGTGTACAGATACTGAATGAGCAGACGACCGGTGATCGGACCGTATCTATTTTGCGATAGTGACCGCGCTCGGTGCTCTGACTAGTCTTGTTTTGTATAGATTTGTCAGTTTGTTGATTAACAAAATAACAAGAGATGACCGAGAACAGTGTCCGGTTGACATGCATGGTTTTTGGTGCTAAAGTATGCGGTCGTGACCATTGCGTAGTCGTCACGTTTTTACTACACTGTGTGCTTTTGAAAGGAGGTCCTTGGTGAAGGTTCTTGTCGTCTATGCGCATCCGAACCCAAAGTCTTTTAATCACGCGATCCTCGAAGAACTACAACGGGGCCTGATCGATGGTGGACATGCGTGTGATGTCATCGACCTCTACGCGACGCAGTTCGATCCGCGTTTGAGCGGTGAGGATTTCGCTGCATACAGCAGTGGCGGTGTCCTCGATGACGTGAAGGAACATCAGGAGAAGATATCGGCGGCCGACGCGCTCATATTCATTTACCCGATCTGGTGGTGGCACGCCCCCGCGCTTTTCAAGGGATGGATTGACCGCGTGATGACACTGAATTTCGCGTTCACATTCGATGACCGAGGTTCGGAAGGACTCCTTAAGCATAAGAAAATCGTCTTTATTAACACGACTATGGGTCCTCAAAAACAGTACGAAGATACGGGCATAGCGAATGCAATTACGAAAATAGATGAAGCGACCTGGCGTCTTGTATGCGGCGTGAAGGATGTGCAGCATTTCTTTCTCTATTCGGTGGGTGATAATGATGAAGTCCGTAGGGGGTATCTCGAGAAGGTATACAACCTCGGCAAAGAATTCATATCCTAAAAGTTAACCACACATATGGGAAAAGCACAAATGATTGACCTGCGGAGCGATACGGTAACGCTTCCCACGCCGGCCATGCGGGATGCTATGCAGCGTGCTGAACTCGGTGACGATGTGTTTGGTGAAGACCCGACAGTGAATGAACTGCAAGAAAAAGCAGCCGAACGTATGGGTACAGAAGCGGCGCTCCTTGTTGCGAGCGGAACGATGGGTAATCTGGTATCAATACTCACCCACTGCCGCCGGGGGGAAGAAGTTATCCTTGGTGATATATCACACATTTTTCTTAACGAGGCAGCGAGTATCGCATATGTCGGCGGCATACAACCACACTGTGTTGTGAATCAACCAGATGGTACAATGCAGTTGTCCGACATCGAAGCCGCGATCCGCGGCGACAATGAGCACTGGCCGCGGACACGCTTGATATGTTTGGAGAACACACACAACCGCTGTTTTGGGGCAGCCGTGACACCGCAATACATGGAATCGGTTGCACTGCTTGCCGAGAAACACAATCTCGCGGTGCATCTTGACGGCGCACGGATCTTCAATGCGGCGGTTGCGCTGGGCTGTGATGTCAGAGAATTCACACGCCACGTCGATTCACTGATCTTCTGTTTATCAAAAGGACTGTCTGCTCCGGTCGGTTCGATCGTCTGCGGCACCCGTCAATTCATCCACGAGGCGCGCCGGAACAGAAAGGTGCTCGGTGGTGGCATGCGTCAAGCCGGTATTATCGCGGCTCCTGGACTCGTCGCGGTCGAGAAAATGGTCGAGCGTCTCAAACAAGACCACGAGAATGCGCGCGTACTTGCTCACGGTGTTGCAGATATTTCTGGGCTCTCTGTTAACCTGAAACAGGTGCAGACCAACATCATATACTTCGACCTCACGGCACCGTCCGTGAGGCCGGAAGAACTGCTCCGGCGATGTGCGGAGAGAGATCTCTTGTTTCTGCAGACTGGTCCGCGTCGGTTCCGCATGGTCACACACTATGGCGTTGACACAAAAGCAGTAGAGCGCGCCGTGACCATACTTGCGGACATCATGGTTCATGGGTAGTATGATTATCCGAACTCTCGCGGTTGCGTTTCTTGTCGTTACGTCAGTACCTGAAGAAAGCACGAGACTTAACCGCATCGCCGCTGACGTCATGCAGGCGATAGTGCAGTTTCACCCGGTTGATGCATCGTACCTCGGCGTGACCGAGTATGATACACTGCTCGCCGACTACTCGAAAGACGCACTGAACAGCATGGTGACGAGATGCCGTGAGTTCAACCGGCAACTCGAGCAGATTGATACCTCGGGTTTATCCATTGATGAACAGATAGATCTTCATCTCTTGAAGATATACATTGCGAGAGAGCTCTTTGCATTGGAGCGGACCGAGGAGTACGAAAAGAATCCCCTCGTGTATGGGCAAGAATGCGTCTATGGTGTCTATACAATGCTGCGACGGCGCATGTCTCGGGCCGCCATGGATGCAATAAAGAAACGGCTCGACCAAATGCCCGAGTTCTTGAACACCGCCATGCACAATCTCAAGAACCCGCCGAGTATCCTCTGTGACATAACCACTGAACAGTTATCTCAAGGGGAGAAACTCATTGAAGATTGCTTTGCCGAAAACAAATCGATACTTGCAGAAAGCGAGAGACGTGCATTCCAGATCAGTATGAACCGTGCAATCGCGGCAATCGAGCGGTTTTCTTTCTGGCTCGATAAGAACAAGGATGCGGCATCTTCTGCTGCTCTGGGTAAGGAGAACTACGAATACAAGCTCCAGCACATTCATTTGCTCGATCTCACTGCGGACAGCCTCTTAACCGTCGGTTACCGATACCTCGATTCCTTGAATGTACTAATTGACAGTCTTGAACGCATGTACAGAAAAGTACCAGCAACGCGGGTTACCGTTCCGTCAGATTTCGGCAAGCGTGATGTCCTTGCCTACCAGCGAGAAGAGATCGCGCGAGTACGTGATTTTGTTACTGACCGTGACCTCGTGACCGTGCCGGAGTGGATTGGCGATATCGAAATCGTGGAGACGCCGGCATTCCTGCGGGGTGTTATTCCTGGTGTGGCAATGGTGCCGCCTGCACCGTACGACACATCACGGACGAGCTTCTTCTATACGCCGCCAGTACCTGACCGTTTTGACCACACCTTAACTGAGTACTACTATAATTACATTCAGAATCACTGGTTCATGCGCTCGGTGATTCATGAGGCGTATCCTGGACATCACCTCCAGCTCTCGCGGGCCCGCGTTCATCCGTCAGACATCCGCCGAGGGTTCAGCGACTACTTTTTCATGGAGGGTTGGGCGCTCTATTGCGAAGAACTCATGGCCCGGAGTGGTCTCTATGAGGATAGCTTAGGTGCGTTGATTGATATGCTCCAGGGCATTCGTTTCCGGGCGGGCCGCATTATTGTTGATGTCAAACTCCAGACCGGTGAATTCACTTACGAGGATGCAGTGGAATTTATGATTACTGAGGTCCACAGGAATCGAACGGTCGCCGCAAAAGAGGTCAAGCGTTATATAACGTCACCTGGACAGCCGTCGAGCTACCTCATCGGCAAGCTGCAGATACTGCAATTGCTCAATGACTACCGGGCAGCACGGGGTGATGCATTCGAATTAAAAGAGTTCCATGACGATCTTTTGAGTCACGGCTCAATCCCGGTCAGTCTTGTGCGTCGACGCATGCTTCCCTAGTGCAACACAGACGTGCGTGTGGACAGCGCGTCTTCGCATCTGATACGTACTACTTTTCAGAAAGGAGGATGTATGAAAGAGCGGTTTTCAGTATTCTGTGTGGTGGTTTGTCTGTTGATATCGTCAGTAACTGCTCAAGTAACGAAGAAAAAAATAACCAACATTGATGACCTGCCCCGCTACAGCTATGATGTTGAAACCACGGTGTCGGCGCTGCTCACAGATGATACTGCATTTGACGCATTCGCCGCACAGGTTGGTGCCGATATAGAAAAAATCCTTGCCGAGTATGATATTGAGGATAAGACGACACTCATCGGTTACCATGCGACACTCTTTGATATTGCCATGCTCAATCGTGAATACGGGGACGCACGCCGATTGATTGAAACAATGCGCGAACTTCAGGAAAAACCAGCGAATAAGTATATGACCGGACTCGTGAGCGGGTCGATTATCCGCACGCGACAAGACGTCGGTAGTGAAGACAGTATCTTGTATCGAGAGACATTTACCCAATACTTTTCCGAAGCGGTCTCACAGTTGCCGTGGGATGTTGTGCAAGAACTGGTAGAAGAGCTAAAGGGCCGGACCGAGATGTTGAGTGAGAACCTCATCATGGGCAGTATTCAAACCAGTCTCGAACCGGTGGTCGAGAAAACAGGTCAACTGAGCAGTGATTTCGCTGCTCGTGTCATTGCCCTCCGCTATGTTATAGACTATCAATTACCCTTGAAAGACGAAATTGTTGCGGTATTGGACCAGTACATAAAGCACAATCGAGTCGAGAAGGTTGACATATGGCAGCAACGTACGGTTGACCTTACCAATGTAGAGAATCTTCATCCCGTGGTTATCGCGATATGGGATACTGGCGTTGATGTTGATGTCTTTCCTGATAACCTGTGGGTCAACACGGCGGAAAAAAACAATGGCATCGATGATGATGGCAACGGCTTTGTCGACGATGTGCATGGTATTGCCTATGACCTCGATTATGAAAAAACACCCGAGTTGCTGTACACCGTAGAAAACGCACAGGTGACAGTATCTGCATTGAAAGACATGATGAAAGGATATTTTGACCTGCAGGCGGCGATTGAAAGTCCAGAAGCCAGTGCCCTGAAACAGACAATGGCAACCATGGAACCAGAAGACCTGGCACCGTTTGTGGAAGGTTTAATGCAGTATGTCCTGCACATACATGGTACACACGTGAGCGGCATAGCCATTAGTGGCAATCCGGCGGCACGTATTATGCCCGTTCGTTTCGAGGTTGACTACCACGTCGTGCCACCAGTGCCGACCGTCGAGGACGCCCGTAAGGCAGCACAGATGTACCGCGATATCATCAATTACTTCAAGAACAACAACGTGCGGGTCGTGAACATGAGTTGGGTAGGTACGGTCAGGGAAACAGAGCACGCACTCGAAATAAATGGTGTTGGTGAAACACCACAGGAGCGCGCACAACTCGCCCGTGAGATCTACAATATCACGAAAGAGACGATATATGAGCTCATTGAAGACACACCTGAAATACTCTATGTCAATGGTGCCGGGAATGCCAATGATGATGTTTCCTTTGAGGACTTCTATCCAACGTCTTTTGATTTGCCCAACATTCTCGTGGCCGGGGCAGTTGACCAGGCTGGTGACGAGACATCCTTTACGAGCTTTGGCGAACGGGTCGATGTTTACGCCAATGGCTATGAGGTGGAGAGCTACCTGCCCGGTGGTGATAGCATGCCTGCTTCGGGTACCTCGATGTCATCACCGCAAGCCGCGAATCTGGCGGCAAAGCTTTTTGCACTCGAACCGTCCCTAACCCCGGTGGAGGTGGTTGATCTGATCATACAGGGTGCAGATGAGAGTCCAGATGGTCGATTTCTGCTCATGAATCCGAGGCGCTCAGTTGCGCTGCTTACCGAGTATAAGAAAAAGTAGACTGACACAGAGTACCACGCGCTCGTGCAGAGATATCAGGATTACACGTACCAGAACGCATTCTTTGTGAAGCGCTGGCTTCACCAGAGACGCTATCGGGACACCCTCAGGTTTGTCAAATTACAGGCACAGGATACTGTACTCGATTACGGCTGTGGTGACGGCTATTTCTTGCGTACGTGCGCAATGGTGATGCCTGCTGGACACCTCTACGGCTTTGAACCAGACCCAGACATGTATCGAGAGGCAGTGCGGATAACCCGCGGCACCGGGATTACTGTTGTCAGGACATTAGATGCTTTGCGCGGCAAGGTGTTTACCAAGATTACCTGTCTGGAAACCGGCGAACATCTGGTCGATAGAGAGCTTACCGCACTGTTTGCAAACATAAAGCAGTTACTTGCGCACGGCGGACAGGTAGTCATCAGTGTTCCCATCGAAACCGGTGTGCCGGCGTTACTGAAAAATACATTTCGTATTCTGAGAGGTCACATTCCAGACAATTTCACGTTGCTCAACTTCTGGCGTATGGTTTTTGGCGTTTCGATTCCGCGGAGCACACCAGAGGACCGTGAATACGGGCAGTACATCTACTCACACATGGGATTCAACCACCGGCGGTTCGAAGAAATGTTAAAACAACACCTGCGCATCAAAGGTAAACGCTATTCGCCACTGTCGATTGTGGGTGCTGCGCTCAGTAATACGATACTCTATGCGTGTATGCGCAGATAGTAGTTACAGGAGAGAGACAAATAGTGGAACAAAAAAAGTCTATTCTTCTTCTTCAGTATACGGCTCAAAGCTGTCTTTGCCCACCCCGCAGACCGGGCAGACCCAGTCATCAGGCAAATCCTCAAAAAGTGTTCCTGACTCGATGCCGCTATCAGGGTCGCCTTCTTGGGGGTCGTAAATGTAGTCACAGACCGTGCACCGCCACTTCTGCATGATGCCCTCCTTGTGAGCGCATGATTGTACTACAAAAGGCAATTTTGTCAAGAGGGAAAAGACCTGCCTGATGGCACGTTTGTATAGTTGCATGGTTGCATTGCTGTATGGTTGACTATTCTAACTATGCAGCAATACAACGATCAAACTAGTGAGGGAAGGGCATGTTGACAAAGAATTCCATCTGTGCTATCATACTTGTGCAGAGTTTATAATGAAAGGAGTACATAATGGCACACTGTCATGAGATGAAAGAAGGTATGATTCTTAGGTGCGAGGGCTGTGGTCTTGAACTGAAGGTTGTAAAAGAGTGCAAGGAGTGTGGCACAGACGTAAAGGAGTGCGGTTGCACAGATTGCGTATTTGTTTGCTGTGACAAGCCGATGAAGCTTGCCTAAGACCAGCATTTTGCTTTCGGTTTTGCTGCAAACAGCAATACAGGACTCCTCGGCAGAACCGTCGGGGAGTATGCACCGCTGTTGTTGGTGGTTTTGAGGCAGCAGTTTGGAGTGTACGTGAGGCATATTGTTCTCATCATCGACGCGATCATCAATTTTGTCCTCGGCATAGTACTGATTGTGTATCCAATACAGTTCATCCGTTTTCTCGGTATCCCCGAGGCGACGAACCCGTTTTATCCGAGTCTGCTCGGTGCCGTCTTGTGCGGAATAGCGCTCGCGCTTATAATTGAATACTACCGTTCACCAGCCGGTTTGGTCGGTCTGGGCCTCGGTGGTGCAGTCGTCATCAATATTTGCGGAGCCTGTATTCTCATCATTATGATGGTGCGCCACTTAGTACATTTGCCCCTTCAGGGTTATTTTTTTTTGTGGATACTGGTTGTTGCGCTCATCTTCCTAAGTGCGGTTGAACTCGTCGTCTACGCGAACCAAAAAGCTGCCGGTAAGGAGCAGTTGCGAAAATAGTGACATGGGGAGGAACAGTATGACACGTTTATTGCTTCTTGTCATATTCTGCACGTGCACGACAGCCCCGGGGGCGCGGTATGCCATTGTCGTGAGCGACGTGACACATAGCGATCCGGCATGGCATGCGGTTGTCGAATCGCTCACCGTGCGGCACAACGGTGTGGTATTTGCGTGGCAGGATTCGGTCGGTGAGGTGAAGAACAGCTTATCATCGTACCGGCCCGACTATGTCGCTTTTGTCGGTCAACCTGCAACAGAAGTAAATGTGTCCTATGTGCAAAGGATATGGAGTATGACGCGCGCGCTCGATGACGATCCATACGGTGATGCGGTGTGGGGTGTCGTGACCGGTTATGAGGCCGACGACGCAATGCGCGTCGTGCAGAACCAGACACTTGAGGTGAAAACCGCACTCAGTGGTACCGGGTCATCGTGGGATAGCTGGTTCTATCAGGCGATTACAACATTCGAGGCACAGTACAACAGAATACGATACAAAATCCCAGACACAATGGTGGTCATTGATACGGTGTGTCCACTGCGGTGCCCGGATGACCGTTGCACACTGCTGGTCAATTACCTGAACAATGGGATTGATGATACGATCATGGGTTACCACATTGAGGGTGAGGTTGACTACTTTGTGACGAGCGGTCACGGCAATGTGCGTGAGTGGCAACTACACTATCCTGATATCGGTCTTGAGGGTTTTTTTCGCTCATTTGTTGGCCAGCTCTATGGTGACCCGTATGATGGTGACAGTCGGTACGTGAATTCCGCACATCCGCGCGTGTACAATGCAATGGGAAACTGCTCAGTCGGTAATCCGAACAGTTCACACAACATGCCCTTTGCCTGGTTGCACACCGGCGGTGCGATTGCTATGACCGGCTACATGCCGGTGACAACGTATGGCTACATGCTGTGGGGCATCCCTGGTATTTTCAAAATGCTGCAGGATGAGTTCACCTATGCGCAGGCGTTTTTTCTCAACAATCAGCAGCTCATTTTTGACCGTATGAACAGCACAGCCGGGACCGATTCGGCTGGGCTCGACTACGACCGCAACGCGTGCTGCTACTATGGTGACCCAGCAGCAGATATCAGGATGTATGAGTGGCGCTTACCATACTGGAGCCAGGGTCTCGAGATCGATTCAGGCGATACGTGGGATACATTGCATTTCTGGATTGAGGCAAATTATGATAGTGTCGACCCGGGATTCAGTGGTACCGGTGGCCGCCGCCACCCGTTTGCATTTCTACCTGACCGCTATGATAGTGCCTACATCATTGACAGCGATTGCTACGATGCAGTCATCACTGACAACTTCGTCCTCATGTACTGCTGGAAACAAGGCGATCAGCGATTAGCCAGCGGTGAGGAGCGGTGGGTCACGTTTGTCGCCAAACGCTTGGGTATTGCAGAGGAACAGAAAAACAGTGTTCCGATCGCATACGCACTGAATATTACGCCGACCGTCGCGAGACGTCATTTCTCGATTACCTACTGTCTCGCCCGTGCGCAAGATGCGACGGTCAGTATCTATGATGTTAGTGGACGGCTCGTGGCAACACTAGCACAGGGTGGTCATCAATCAGGTGTGCACACGGTGCAGTGGAACCCTCACGTGTCGGACATTGCCGCCGGGATTTACTTCATACAGTGTAAAACACCGCACTACGACGCAATACAGAAGATTGTTTTGATCAACTGATTAGAGCATGCGTGCAACGCGTGTATATTGTGTTTTTCTTGTCATCGTGTGGTGTGTCTGTTCGAGCGGAAACCTTGAGGTTGAACTCACGACACCGGCCGACGGTTCGCTCGTCGGTGGCAGGGTGGCGATTACTGCGGATGTGAGCGCCACCTACTGGACCGACAGCGTACACATTTTTATCAATGACTCCTTATCATTCTCAGAGAGTTCCTACCCATATGTTTTTTCGTGGGATACGTATCCTCTCCAGGATAGTTCACGGCACACGATGTATGCAATCGCGTACAGCAGTGACAAAGATGATGCGTACTCGGACACGATTTCAGTGACCATCTACAATGGTGCAACTATTTTTGCTGATGACTTTGAACAGTATGTGGCCGGTGACTATCCGTGGCTGAACGGCTGGTATACAATATGGGATGGGGCAGGTGATGATTATACGTACATTGAGCAGGGGGTGGCCTTTGGCGGTTCATCCAGTTTCAAACTGCGTGGGCTCGATGACTGGCCACGCACTGACGGCGTTGATCTGTACATGGTCGGTGTGAACAAACTCACGTATGAGTGTGCGGTTATGATCCCGGACTACAGTTACACAGGCGCGCTGCTTGGATTTTATGTAGAACTGGATCCAACCCTTGGGACGGTTGTCAATGGTGTGCTCTTTGACTATGCAGACAGCACTGTTCATGTGCGCGGTACGACCAATTATAGTACCGGCTTTACCTGGCAGCGTGGTACCTGGTATCTGGTTAGGGTCGAACTCGACTATGGTAACGATTCAATGGATGTCTGGATTAGTGATCAGCAGATTGCGAGCAATCTGGTTGCCGCGCCCCGCGATACGTCACACACCTTTGCCCTTGCAACCGAGTACGGTATAAACGGTAGTGTCAACTATGATGAGCTCAGCATCTACGAGCACGATTAGTAGCTGCGTATATCAAAGCGGTTCATATCCACATCTGATTTGCTGGAATATGAACGTCTAAAGGAGTAGCGAGAAAGAGAGGTAATACTATGTGTGGTAGATTTGTGCGCAAAAGTACAATTACGGTTATCGAAGACGAGTTTGATATATATGAAATCCAGTGGGCGTCTGAGCCGAGCTACAACATTGCACCAGGTCAGGATGTTGCGTGCGTTGCGACGAACGGTGGGAACCGTCTCATTAAGTGCCGCTGGGGATTTATCCCATTCTGGGCTGAGGATGAATCGATCGGCTACAAAATGATCAATGCCCGTGCTGAAACCGTTGCTCAGAAACGAAGTTTTTCACGTGCGTTCAAACAGCATCGCTGTCTCGTCGTTGCTGATGGCTTCTACGAATGGAAAAAACTCGAGGACAAGAAATTCAAGATACCGTACTACTTTCATCTCCGTTCTGACCGCCCGTTCGGCTTTGCGGGATTGTACGGCACGTGGAAGTCGAAGGAGGGGAAGGTGTTGACGACGTGTACAATTATCACGACAAAACCGAACAAACTCATGGTACCGATTCATAACCGCATGCCCGCGATAGTCCCGCCTGAACAACGAACGATGTGGCTTGATAAAGAAGTCCAGGATCCGGATATCCTCCTACCGCTCCTTCAACCGTATACGGCTGAAGAAATGGAAATGTATGAAGTTTCGCGCACCGTAAACTCACCCAAACGTGATGACCCTGATTGCATTAAGCCAGTTACATCATTCAAACAAGATTCACTTATGTAGCAACGCTTGACATACTGAGAATCGTCACTATATTTGAGTATAAGTTTTTTGTGCTATACACTATTTATTTCGTAGACCAAACAACAAACGGGGGTATGGTGTGAGTGGAATTGTTGGTGTCATATCAAAACAAGACTGCAGGAGCGATTTATTTTACGCAACCGATTACCATTCACATCTCGGGACGATGTACGGTGGTATAGCAATATCGGACGGTAAAGTACTACAGAGGAAAATCCATACCATAGCAAAAGCGCAGTTCAAAAGCCGGTTTTCTGACGATATTGATTATGCCACAATGCGTGGCCATGTAGGAATTGGCGTTATCAGTGACCGCGATACACAACCGCTCGTGATGAGGTTCAAGTTCGGTGCGTATGCTCTCTGCGGGACAGGATACATCAACAATCAGGATGAACTCGCTCAGAAACTGATCCGTGAAGGTGTCGTATTTTCAGAAATGCTCAATGGCCGGGTCAATCAGATTGAACTTGTCGCAAAGCTTATAAATAAAGGAAAGAACATAGGAGATGGTATTGAATACATGCACGATCAGATCGATGGCTCGATGTCACTGCTACTGCTTGGTTCCAACGATGTGTATGCAGCGCGTGATCGGTACGGCAGAACGCCTCTCGTTCTCGGTGAAAAAGATGATGCAATCGTCGTTGCGTCGGAAACGTGTTCTTTCAAAAACCTCGGGTTCGTCACAAAAAGATTTCTTGGTCCTGGTGAGATTGTTCACATCAGCGGTACGACGGTAAAACAAATACGAAAAGCTGGTAGTAGATTACAGCTATGTGCCTTTCTCTTTGTCTACGCTGGGTTTCCTGCCTCGGAGTATGAAGGGAAGAGTGTCGAGGAATTCAGGGAAGATTCAGGCAGGGTGATTGCGCGCAAAGATACGGTCGACGTTGACCTCGTTGCGGGCATTGCCGATTCAGGAACCGCGTACGCGCACCGTACCGGTCAGGATACCGCTCCTCAAGTACACGCCCGGTTGGGCGCGGAGCTATGTACCACCCGCGCAAGAAACCCGTGACCTCATCGCGCTCATGAAGCAGGTCACCGCTGATGCACTCATACGGGACCAGCGGATGGTGATAACCGAAGATTCAATTGTGCGCGGAACGCAGCTTAAGAATTTCTTGCTCGTCAAACTATGGAACGCAGGGGCAAAAGAGATACATGTGCGACCAGCGTGTCCAGCACTAATGTTTCCATGTAAGTTTCTCTATTCAACGCGACAGCTCGACGAGCTTTTTGCGCGCCGTGTACTCAAGAATATGTTTGGCAAACACATAAAAGATGTTGCACCATATCTTGATCCTGATTCAAAACAGTATCAGAAGATGCTGCAGAATATGGAGAAGGAATTGAATGTTACTTCGCTCAAATACCAGAGATTGGAAGACATGATTGCCGCAACCGAGCTCGGTGAAGAGCGGCTATGCACGTATTGCTGGACTGGTAAGGAATAGCGCGATATTGTCTAATCACAGGTTGCCTCTTGACACGCAGTATGAGACTGATATAATGTAACGGCAAGATAAGTGGGAGAGATCTCGCTGTGTTTGTGTGGAGGAGACTATGACAATGCGCATTGGTGAGTTGTGTGTAAATGTTGGCCTCATTACAGAGAAACAGGTTAAAGAAGCTCTTGAGAAGCAAAAAAAGAGCAAGAAAAAAATCGGGGAGATTCTCGTCGAACTTGGATACATTAGATCACAAGAACTCAATCTAATGCTCAGTGTCCAGTCAGCAAAAACGTAGTACTAGAAGTAAGAATTCCTAATTTTTGATGTCACGCCCGTGCTCAATTGTGACAGAAGATTCGGCACGGGCTTGTTGTTTTGTGTAGACGCGAATGGACGCGAACATTACGAGACGCTGATTTCACGCGAATCCAAGGAGGACGCGAATGGACGCGAACATTACGAGACGCTGATTTCACGCGAATCCAAGGAGGACGCGAATGACGCTGCACGGCAGCGTAAGAACCAAGAGCCAAGATAAAAGAACCAGGCGTATGCACTGAGAAGGTATATATGTTCAGAGACAGAAAAGACGCTGGTGAGCACCTTGCCCGGGCACTGGAGCGTTACCGGAATAAACGTGTCATTGTGCTCGCAATACCACGCGGGGGCGTTCAGGTTGGATACGAGGTAGCGCAGTATCTCAACGCCGAGTTGGCGATAATCATCACACGCAAACTGCCGTTCCCAGACGAACCCGAGGCAGGTTTCGGCGCAATCGCGGAAGATGGGAGCACGTACCTATCACCGTATTTATCGCAGTGGGTTTCCAAAGCAGTAATTCAACGGATCAAAGAAGAACAGCAAGCAGAGATACACAGGCGGATTTCTGTTCTTCGCGAAGGACAACCACTACCCGAGATGCGTGGAAGAACTGTTATACTCGTTGACGATGGAATCGCAGTAGGTTCAACCATGCGTGCAAGTATTGCCCTGTGTAAGCATCAAAAGGCGGAGAAAATCGTTGTCGCCGTACCAGTTACGGGTAAACGGACAGCACAGACTATGAGCACGCTCGTTGATGATACTATTATCCTTGAAACGCCGCCATCGTTTCATGCCGTCGCTGAGGTATATGAAAACTGGTACGACGTATCGGACCGAGAAGTGCTGGCGATCATGGAAAAGTATCGACGCGAATCGACGCGAATACACCAAGGACGCAAATAGACGCGAATCAGCATTGACAGGCGCAATACATCACATATACTGAAGATATCGGTATACGCATGCAGCGCTCATAACGGAGAAACGTGGAACTAATTTTTCTCATCTTGACCATCATTGCCATTATTATCGCGATAATTTTTGGATTCTTGCAGGTTGTTGTTCCTTTTGTAAAAGGTGAAGTCAAATTCTAGAGGAAATATCCATTTGTACGTAGTGTAGAATCAGCAAAGCAGACACGCACCCGCGATCGGCACCGAGCAAAAAGGGCGAAATCAATTGTCATTCTGCCGCTTGAGAATCTCGGTAGACCAGAAGATGAGTACTTTGCTGAGGGCGTGGCTGAGGAAATCTCAAGCCGCCTCGCATCGGTGAAACGATTATCAGTGATTTCGCGCACCAGCGCGAGCCAGTACGCTCATACAACCAAGACAGTCGAGCAAATCGGCGAGGAGCTCGGTGTTGAGTATGCGCTTGAGGGTACGGTTCGTTGGGCACGGACACCTGAGGGTTCAGACCGTGTGCGGGTGACCGCACAGCTCATCAGGGTTACTGATGATACCAATGTCTGGGCAGATACCTATGACCGGGTTATTGATGACATATTTGATATTCAGTCGGAAATTGCCCGGCAGGTCGTCATGCAGCTGGGTACGAAAATCCTTGAGCGTGAGCGCACAGCGTTAGCAGAGAAACCGACGGACAATATGGAGGCATATCACGCGTACCTACAAGCACGATACAACGCAACACGTCCGCATTTTTCACTAGACAACTGGCAGCGGGTGGTTGAGTGTGCAGAACAGGCAGTACAACTTGACCCGACGTTTACGCTTGCGTATATCGAACTGGCAAAGGCTCATTCGAAGTTCTATTTCTTCTGGTACGATCACACCGAAGAACGAACAGCGCGGGCTAAGCGCGCGATCAGGCGTGCCACTGATTTGTCACCAGATTCGCCACAGGTACACCTCGCTACTGGCTTGTACTATCTCTGGGTGTATAGAGATGCGGTAAAGGCTTTACAGGAACTTGATAGTGCTGAGAAAGGTCTGCCGAATAGCTCCGCGGTCATCGAGGCAAAGGCTGCAGTTTTTGAACTGCAAGGTCGCTGGGATGATGTTGTCGAAGCGTATGAAAGAGCTTTTGTGCTCAGCCCGCTGGATGCATCGCTGCCAATGGCATTAGCGCATGCGCTGTGGCTGACACGGCGCTACGAGGACGCGATTACGGCGTGTGACGAGGCAATTGCCCTTGCTCCCGACGATGCATGGCCATACTTGACCAAAGCGTTTGCATACTGGTGCTGGAACGGCGATACCAAGAGGGCGAAGGCAGCACTCGCCTCGATCCACATTGCGCACGTGTGGACACCGTGGGCATGGTACTGGGCAGAGCTGTATGAGAAAAAGTATCAAGATGCACTTGAACGTCTTGACGTTGTGTTAGGCGACTGGATTTGCATTAAGATCTGCGCGCGACCACTCACCCTGTTCAGAGGCTTTGCATACGAACTTATGAACGAATCAGAAAAAGCGCAGGCACAATACGAATCCGCGCAAAAAATGCTCGAAAAGGAAATTACAAAACACGCTGATGACCCCCGTTATCATAGTTCACTTGGAATTGTATACGCGAACCGCGGGCTCAAGGAACAAGCAGTCAAACATGGGAGACAGGCAGTCAAACTGCTCCCGCTGTCAAAAGATGCATTCTACGGCATCCCGTATGTATTGGACCTTGCCTTCATTTATGCCATCATCGGCGAACAGGAAAAGGCAATCGAGCAGCTTGAGTATCTTCTTTCGATACCATCATGGGCATCAGTGCCGTACTATGAAATGGACCCGCGCTGGAACAGACTGCGTAATAATCCAGCGTTCCAAGAGATGCTGAAGAAGTATGCAGCTCCGTAGCCACGTGACACTGCAGTTCCAGTCTTCGCTACCGAGTATACAATGATCGTACTACCATTCGGTGCTGAACAGATAGAACTGATGCCGACAAAGATTGTGTGTATCGCAAAGAACTACCGCGCGCACGCACACGAGATGCATGAGACCGTACCAGCTGAACCACAGATTTTTCTCAAGCCGCCGTCAGCGCTCATTGGTGACAAGGGTGCCGTTGTTCTTCCAAAGAAGTCGAAGCGCGTTGACCATGAGGTTGAACTTGCCGTCATTATGCAGTCCCGGTGTACCCGTATACCGCCGACCAAAGCACGACGCTCTGTTTTTGGCTACACTGTCACGGTCGATATTACGGCGCGCGACATTCAAGCCGAAGCAAAGAAGAGGGGCATGCCGTGGACAATTGCCAAGGGTTTTGACACATTTGCACCGATAGGACCACGCATTGTACCGGCCCAGAGCATTGACCCGAGTGATCTTCCAATCTGGCTCACGGTGAATGGTGATATGCGCCAGCAGAGTACAACGAAACATATGATACACACTGTTGAACACATTATTTCATTTGTTTCGCACATCATGACCCTTGAACCGTTTGACATCATCTGTACCGGAACACCAGCAGGAGTTGGCCCGCTGCGCGATGGCGATACCGTGGAAGCCGGTATTGATGGTATTGGAATACTACGGTTTAGGGTAACACAGGAATTCTGACTACGCCCACGAATCAGCAGGAGCTTTTCTGCTTATGAATTTGTTGTCGACGAGGTACTTGTAGGCAGATAGTGCCGCCTTAGCGCCTTCACCGGCAGCGACGACGATTTGTTTTTCCGGGATATTGGTTACGTCACCGGCGGCAAAAAAACCTGAGATTGACGTCGTGTTGTCGGCGTGCACAGGTATTTCACCTTTTTCATTTAATACAATGAAATCTCTGACCGGGTCAGTATTCGCCGACAGCCCGATTTCTAGAAAGACGCCATCAACCTCCACATCCTTCGTTGTTGTGCCGTCGGTCGATTTTAGCCGCACGCCGGTCAATGTATCGTTTCCCAGAAATTCCTGAACAATCATGTTTGTATGAAAGGTCACATTTTTCGCTTTTCTGACTTCTTCCACGAGCGCGGCGTCTGCTTTGTACGTTTCGCGCCGGTGCACGAGATGTATTTCTGAAGCAAAGGCGATGAGGTCGCGTGCTGCCGTAAATGCCGAATTGGCACCGCCAATCACCGCAACTTTCTTGTTTTTGTAGAGCGGTGCGTCACATGTTGCGCAGAAGGCAATACCGTGGCCGATGAATTTTTCTTCGTTCGGCACGCCGAGTCGGCGGTATTCTTTTCCTGCACAGTAGATGACGGTCCTGCCCTTGAATGCCTTTCCACCTTCAGTGTTGACAGTGAAGGTTTTGTTTTTCTGCGCGACCGCGCTGACAGTTTCACCGACGCTTTCGGCAATCGGGTACTGTTCGACATGAAACGTGAACTGGTCTTTCATTTCCTGACCGCTGATTTGCGGTAAACCGAGGTAGTTGTCAACACGGGCAGTATACGTTACCTGTCCGCCGAGCGCCTTGGTCACCAAGAGTACATTCATTTCCTTGCGTGCAGCATAGACCGCCGCAGACAGTGCGGCAGGTCCGCCACCAATGATGATGGCATCATACAGTTCGTGCACATCAGCCTTTCTGACATGACGGTGCCCCTCTGTCTCCCGTATCATTTTTTCAATGCGATCATATTCAGCCGGATCGACTGCTTTAAGAATTTCAAGATACACTACCTGTGCTGGTTGAGCACCAATGAATGAATGTACACCGTTAATGACGGTTTTTGGTGTTTCATACACGCTGTACTGCCTTGCCAGTTCAGGAAATTCAGCACTATCAACCATGTCTGCCTGAATTGTATCATTGACCATTGCGAGCTGCTGGGCACCGTGCACTGCCTTGGGACAGTAGGGACAGGTTAGTGTCGTCATCACCTCGAGGTGCACCGGGATTTCAATTTTCTTGATGAGGCTTTCCAGTTCTGGGTGCAACCCGGATTGCTCGGTGCCGGCCATGACGATCGCCTGGAGGAGCGATGAAAATTCATGACCGCCGGTGACCCCGAAGAATCGTAGGCCATAGTCCTTTTTTCCGACAATAACCGTGGCTGGAACCTTATCGATGCGATATTCGCGCGCACGTTTTTTTTCCTTGGTGAAATCATATACCGTGAGTATGAGCTTGTCAGAGAGCGCACTGAGCGCTTCGAGAATATGCTCTTGATGCCGACACGTTTCGCAGTTTTTTTTCGCCCTAAAGAAAAGCAGCGAGACAGTATGCGGCAGACGTTCGAATAGCCCCGTAACATCTTTGCGTGTTTTATCATCCATAAGTTCCGGCATACGTGAGTATAGTACCGCTGCACGCGTTGTCAATCACTGTTTGTACGCTGCGCATGGTGAGTGCATGTGGGTCCATTAGTCAAATTGTTGTATCATCCGCTCGAAGATAATTCCTGTCTTACTGTTCGAGTGAGTGCCCAGCACGAATCGAGAACATTGTTAGAGCCCGAAGCCAGACTATCCAACCATTCAACAATCCGACCATTCCAACAATACAACTATCCAACCATCCCAGCTATTGCAACTATCCAACTAGTGTGTTCAGTTCGTAATGACGGAAACGGGTTGACTTACATGGGGACCGACGTATACTTATTCATCACAACCGTGCCACTAAGGAGGACACCATCGATACTAGAGAGATGAACCATGTCGAAGGCCAGAACAAGGGACAGGTTATTGCCTTTACATTGAGCACCTGCGTGTGGTGCAAGAGGACGAAGAAACTTCTCAATGAACTTGGTATTGAGTACTACTATATTGATGTTGATTTGTTGGAAGGTGAGGCACAAAAGAAGGTCAAGGACGAGGTGAGGCGATGGAACCCGCGCGGTTCGTATCCGACAATTGTTATCAACAATGAGAAGTGCATCACCGGTTATGATGTTGAGGAGATAAAGAGGGTGTTCGGCTCATGACGTTCGCCGATCACTAAGTGAGACAGTGTGTTGAAGGATTCGCATGCCGCTGATACAGTGCCGGGAATGTAAGAAACAGATCAGCGCTGAGGCACGCCGTTGTCCTTACTGTGGTGCACCACGACCAGCCCGGACCGTACACGAAGGCGTGGGTTTTGAGTGGAAATCAAGACAGACCGTATACGGGATACCGCTCGTGCACATTGCATTCGGACGCGATCGCCAGCACCGATTGCGTGTCGCGAAGGGGGTGATCGCGATCGGTCAGTTCGGTATCGGTCTCATCACGATTGCCCAGTTTGGGATTGGTGTCATTCTTGGCTTCGGACAGTTTATGCTCGGCACAATGGTCGTTGCGCAGTTTGCCATTGCTGGATATGTTGCGGTTGGTCAGTTTGCCGCCGGCTATGCAGCAATCGGTCAGTTCGTAATTGCTTACTACGGCATTGCGCACGTTGGCATTGCCGAACATCTCTGGTGCCTCTGGAATCCGGCACGCCAGGACGCCGCGGCACTTGCATTCTTCGAGAACCTGCTCGAGACGCTCAGAAACCTGTTGCACTTCTGATGTAGTTTTTCCGTCTTCTGGTGCGTACCGATTTCCTGCATGAACATCTTGACTTTGTTATGTACGTGTGTAAAACTACCGCATGATCATAATCACATTTTTTGTACTCCACGCTATAAGCTACACAGTATATTCCAGTGACAGCCTGTACCGAGCATCAGTTGTGTTTGGTAGGGATGCCGACGTTTCCGTGACGTCGTTCGGTCTCTATGATCATACAGGTAATCTTCTCTACCACGCGCAGGGATTGGATGCGCGGACCTTGTATGTGAGTACGACGGGTTCTGTTTTTGCGGTGGGCGATACCCATCTATGCTTGTACACTGCTGAAGGAAAAGAGATGTATCTTGAAAAACTTAACTGTCCTAACAGTTTTGGTTTTTCGCCTGATGATTCTCTTTTCTTCAGTTCTGACAGAGATGGCATTACTGCCTATTCAAACCAGGGGACGGTCGTTTATGCATTGAGACCAGGACGGCTGTTTGCAAGTACTGAGCAGGGTGAGCTGATCGCCATTGTCGCAGTTGATACCGTTTTCGTATATGAGTACGGTATCGAAAAACTGAGCACGGTGCTTGCGACGCCGTACGCGCGTAGCATCGTATTCACAGATGATGGTATGTCAATTATCATTGAGGAACCGACCGGCACCGAGACTATTCACGTGCCGGGCAGGATAGGGGACGAGCAGTGATCTTTCTCTTTGTGCTCGCACTCGCGTGGCCACTCGCGCCGGTGGATTCAATGCACGCACTTGGCAATAACTGGGGTGAGTATCAGGAGTACGGTGGCTGGCCGTACATGCACCCGGGTATTGATGTTATGGGCATTACCGTTGGTAAGCCGGTGTATGCGGTTGACTCAGGTGTGGTCAAAGCGTGGCTCACCACATCAGGCGTGTGGCACTGGCGGCTCGCGATCGCCGACTACGAAACGGTCGATTCTGTCGAAGCATGGCTGTATGCACACATTGACTCAGCACGATATCATAAAAATGTTGGCGACTATGTTGCCGCCGGTGAGCTGATCGGCTACCTCGTCGAATGGCCTATTTTCGGCTTTGACCACCTCCACTTTGCGCGCATAAAAGATGCCGGTGCAGTATGGGAGTACGGTGACTGGGCATTTATTCAGAATCCACTGGTCATCATTGAACCATACAATGACACGACTGAGCCGGTCTTTGAAAATGCTATCGGTAATAACCGATTTGCGTTCTGCGTCAACAATACGAGTACGTATCTGCAACCCGATAGCCTGTACGGTAACGTTGATATCATCGCAAAAATCTATGATGACAACGGGCTACCGCTGTTATATCCGGTTTGGGAACGGCTCATTCCGTACCAGATTGAATACGAAATACGTGGCCCCGTGCCTCAGCCGACGAGGTTATCGTTCATCTTTTATGGCGTCTTGCGCTGGACTGAGAATATTGAGGTTATCTACAAGGATGATGCGGTCTGTGATTCACGCGGTGACTATGATTACCGCGATTACTACTTTATTGTAACCAATACAGACGGAGATAGTGTTGTTGAATCGTCCGATGCTGTCTTTTCGTGGGTGACGACCGACTACCCTGACGGAGACTACTGGATTATCGTCACCGCGTACGATGCAGCCAACAATGACGCGAGAGACAGCATGCTCGTGTCGGTCAAGAACGCGCAGGCCGTCAATGAGCAGATCGTTCAGTCCTGCGAAGACCCATTGCGCAAACTTTCGAACCCAGTTTCTGGTCCGCTCACGATCCCCACAGAGGACGATGTGCTCGTGTTTGATGTCAGTGGCCGGCTCATTACTTCACATCAGTCAGCCACGGCATTGTCGCCTGGTGTCTACTTTGTCGTGTTTGACAGAGGGGCACAGGTTTTCACGAGAAAGATTGTCGTTATCAGCGACTAGACGGAGGACACAGTAAACAGTGAGTTGTGAATGGAGAGTGGTGATAAGACTAAACAAGGAGGTCATCTAGACTTAAGAGTTGAAGAAGGTCTTGAAGCGACGTTAGATTTTGCTATTCTCTGTAGACCTAGAGAGGAGGAGTACAAGTGCTACTGCTTGGTGAAATTCTCGTAAGGAAGGGGATTGTGCGCGAAGAACACATCTGGGAAGCCTTTGACAAACAGGAGACGTGTAGTAAGAAGCTGGGCGAGATACTGATAGAAATGGGACATCTCGACGCCAAAACGCTTGCCCAGATCTTACAAGAACAGGCAGCAGTACCGCTGACCTATAAGAAGGGACAGCTACGGGATTGGATGTACATGCCCTGAATCGCGCAAGGATTGTGTCAACACACGCTGACATCCCAACCAAGATCGTCCTATGAAACCTGACGACAATTTTCTCGTATTACTAAACAAGAGAGGAGGTACTTATGTACACGCTGATTGCGTTGCTTGTTATCATGACCTCACCCATGGGTTCTCTCGCCGCACCGCTGTCAATCGGCATTTTCTGTACGACCATTAGTACAATGCACTATGAGGTTGAAACCTTTAGTCAAACCTATGAGGTGCCTCACGGTGCTCAACTGACGGTCGAGAATGCGAACGGTTCCGTTGTGGTGCGTGGATGGGATAGTACGGTTGTCGATGTCCAGGCAGAAAAAAAGACAACCCGTGGTGTTGATGAACTCGAGAAAGTAGAAATCGAAGTGAATACCAGCAAAGGTATTACTATCCGAACCATATACCTTGATAAGGATGCACAGGTAGCTGTACGGTACACGATTAGGGTTCCTGAGCATGTCGTGGTTAGGCAGGTTGAAACGTCGAACGGCAGTATCGAACTGACCGATGTCAGAGGGAATGTTGTGGCGATGACATCAAATGGTGATGTGCAGGCACACGGTGTCGATGGGAAAATTGATGTAACGACGTCGAACGGTAGCATCGAACTTGTCGATGTCGCAGACTTCAAGCACGTTCGGAGCGCAAACGGAAGTATTAGTGCTGAAATACTCAATTCACCTGAGAACGATGTGGACTTTGTGACGAGTAATGGTTCAATACATCTCTACGTTGCTAATAGTGTGACTGCCGATGTCACGATGTCAACATCGTTGGGAAGGGTTTCCGTACACAATGTGGCTATTGTACCAGAGAAGAAATCAGCGACATTTTTCAGCGGTTCACTTGGCACTGGTGGCTCGACAATTCGTGCAACTACGACGAATGGTAACGTGAATCTTGACGCATTGCCCTGAGTTAAAGGTACGGACGCATTGCGTATTGACCGAGGTAGAAAATATACGTTTCCGCAAGGGTTTAAGGCTAACACGGGCACTTGACCAGCTGTGATATAGTGGTATTATAGTGTAGAAAAAGAATCGCGGGTTTTATCTAATACGGCGCAGTACGAACACTGCGAATATGTGTTCACTATGAATGAAATGTGAGCGACACTGGGTTGCGCTACAGCCCAGGAGGGAAAGATGCGTAGGTCGACGGTACGGTATGCCATATGGGTGACTATTGGTATGCTCAGCGTGGGTGCGGGGCACGATTTTAATACTATCACCGACGTCTCACAGCAAGTTCCCACCAAAGGATGTCTCGATTCACTGAGCACATGCTGTGTCGGGAAATGGTTGTCCGATGCAACGTGGTCAGTCGCGTGCGATGAAGCACGCAACCTCGTTTTCCTCGGGTCAGCCGATAGTGTTTACGTACTGGATTGTTCATCACCGGCTGATACCATTGTACTGCTCTCGTCAATTCCTACTCAGGACTGCGCGTCGGCACTGTTTTACGATCCTCAAACCAGCCACTTGTACATCGGCGAACGTCTCGCAGGCATAAGTATTTGGGACATTACACAGTCTGCCGCACCGACGGAATTGGGACGGTTTGATACCCCTGGTTGTGCGTGTGGTCTGTACGCAGCAGGATCTCATCTGTTTGTCGCCGATGGCGATGGAGGTTTACGTATCATTGATATACGTTTACCCTCAGACCCCGGTGAAGTGGGTTACTGTTTGCTCCCCTGTGCCTGTGATGTGTTTGTGCACGCCTCATATGCATACGTTGTCGCTGAAGGTCTGGAGATTATTGATGTTGAAACACCGGCACATCCCCAAAAGGTGGCATACTGGGATTCGCCAGCAGTAATCCATGACGTTTTTGTTGTACATCCGTACGTGTACGCGGCAGATGATTGGGGCGGTCTAAGAGTAGTTGATATTTCAAAGCCAACAGCACCGCATGAAGTCGGTCATTATGAGACAGAGGGATACGCGTGGGCAGTTTCCGTAATCAATCCGTATGCGTATGTCGCGGCTGATCATGCCGGCCTTCGCATCCTGGATGTTTCTGACCCATCAAAACCGCGCGAAGTTGGCTACTATGAAACACCGGGCGACGCCGTGAACGTTGCCGTCTTGGGTAGCGATATTCTGATCACTGATCTGCGCTATGGTCTGAGAATATACAGAAAGGATTGAGTATTGTCGATGGCACAACAGAGAGCATTAGTGGCGTGTCGTCGAAAATAATAGCGCGTTGTGCCAACCGTCAAGAAATACAACCAAGACGTCGCGGCCGAATTCACTCTACGGATATCCATGAGTCTGATTTTCCGGCGTTCTCATGAGGAGTAGTTACTAGAGAACCGAGGCTATCCTATGCAATCCTGGCAGGGTAAACACATTCACGTGATTGTTCTTTTCTCACGGGCTGGTATTGCACAACAGGTCTGGCTCACGGCTGAAACGGGCACGCTGCTCGTTGATGCTGGCGATGGTGCACTGCGAGACATCATTGATCGCAATCTGGATCTGAAAGGACTTAGTGGTATTATTTTTACACACGGACATTTTGATCACATCAGTGGGCTGTACGCACTCCTCGGGTTCATGCGCATGGTTGGACGGAAGGACACACTGTACGTCTACGCACCGCGCGGTTGCGTCGAAGTTTCACCAATCATTGAACGCTTTACCAGTGAGTATGCCGCATCCGTGCCATTTGAAATACAGTATGAAGAGGTCGATGCTGAACAGACATTCAACGTTGCCGGGATGAATGTCCGGTCATATGCTGTGGTGCACTGCGGAAGTACTGAAGGTCACAACGTGCTTGAACGCATTCCTGCAATGGGATACCGGATTTCGTACCACGATGAAATCGTCGCCATTACCGGTGATACTGGACTCTGTTACGCGGTCAAGCAGCTCGTCAACGGAGCCGACCTCGCAATCATAGAGGCGGTGTATGAGAATTCCGAAAACATAACCGAAGAAGTGTTGCAGCAAGTCCATCTGTCTGTCGATAAAGCAGTCGAAATCGGCAAACTCGCTAAGCAGTATATTCTCATCCATCAGGGTGGGTGGTACAGAGAATAGTGTGCATTACCCAGTACTTTGCGCACGATAGTACGGTCATTTGATGCATGAGACTTGACAGGTCACGAATTATTCATACATTATACAGTACATTTGTTGTGGCTGCGTAATTGGTCATACATATGATGGGAGAAACCGGGAGAAACTAATGACTGCGCGCATAGGTGAACTGCTCGTTAGAGGGGGTTGTGCTACTGAATGTCACATTAGTGAAGCACTCAAAATACAAAAAAAGAAGAAGAAAAAGATAGGAGAAATTCTGGTCGAACTCGGTTATGTAAATGCTGATGATCTCGACCGTATGTTGAGCGAACAAGCAGCACTGCGGGACGGGCTCAAGTTCCGGCATTGGCCATATATTCCGTAGTGATCCAATACAGGCTCCTCTGCGATGCGCAGACATACCACACCTACATACAGCAGCACAGAAGGGCTCGTGCATCCGGCCTGCGGCACCTGATGCTTACTGGATGTGCGATCCGCTGTACTCGTTAGCAGAATGCCACAGTTGCAGCTGGTATGCCGTGGTATTCGGATGTATACTGGGCTGTTTTGTATTCAGTGATTCTGGGTCCCGGTCTGACAAACTGAAAAAATACTGTCTCTCCAGATGCGAAAGATCGCTGACAATGATGCGTATCCCCCTGTTGATCACCCCTTGCCCATTCGTCCTCGTATTAGTATTCACCGCACACCTCTGTCCGCATATATTCTAGCAGTAATCTGTTAAGCGGTTATTAACTGTATGTTAATTTCGCGCAATCGGTTTTTCCCGGCCTTTGCGAGCGGGAAAGAGCCTTCACACGCGGCATTTGGGCTGAAAACCTTAAATAATCACTTGACAAATTGACAAATATGTATAGGATTAAGTATATGAAGGGATACCGGAGGGCATAATGACCAAACGTGAGAATGAAAAGGAACGCTTGCTCCACCAGCTACGAGAGTTAATGCGCCGTGTGAACAGTCTGGAGACGCTCATTGACAAACGCAAAGAGACTGAGGCGGCGCAGCTTGACATGCTCAAAGAGTATTTCGGCATACTGCAGGAACTACCGGACATTGTCTACAAAATCGATCCTGATGGTCATTTCACCTACGTCAATACGTCGGTAAAGGTTCTCGGTTATGAACCTGAAGAATTGATTGGCAAACACTTTAGCACGATCGTGCATCCTGATGATGCCAAGTCATTTAGCCGGGCATACGTACTACCGCAGTTCAAGGGTATGGTGACCGGACACAAGAGTTCACCAAAACTGTTTGACGAACGCAGAACAGGAATCCGCCAGACGAAAAACCTCACGCTACGCATGATACCGAAGAACAAGAAAAATGAAGTCATTGGCACACTCGTGTTCGTCGGCGAGGTGAGTGCCGTTGGCCACTACGGAACCGACATGAAAAACGAACAGAAGCGATTTCTCGGGACACTCGGTATCATACGCGACATCACCGACCGCAAGCGAATGGAAGAGGTAATCAGGGAGAGTGAAAAGCGATACAAAACGCTGACGGAAAACCTCAATGTTGGTGTCTATCGGAATACCCCCGGTGAGAAGGGAAGATTTATTGAGGCGAATCGGGCCATTATTGCGATGTTTGGTTACAACCGCAAAGAGGAGTTCCTCGAGACTGCCGTTGCTGATCTCTATCTTAACCCAGAAGCCAGGAAATCATTCAATGAAAAGATGAAGAAGTACGGCTTTGTCAGGAATGAGGAGCTTCAGTTGAAAAAGAAAGACGGCACGCCATTTTTTGGTTCTGTTTCTGCGGTCGCGGTCAGAGACCATAGTAGTGAAGTTCTCTACTATGATGGCATTCTTGAGGATATAACCGACCGGCGCAGGATGCAAGAAGCGTTGCGCGAACAGAAAGAACGAGCACAGCAGTATCTTGATATGGCGGGTGTCATGCTCCTCGTCATCGGTGCTGACCAGAGGGTACAATTGATAAACAAGAAGGGGTGTGAACTTCTTGGCTATCCTGAACAGGACATTGTTGGTAAGCACTGGTTTGATAATTTCATTCCGAAAGAACAGCGTGATACTGTTCGACGCCTCTTTGAGAAATTGATGCGTCGTGAGAAAGAGCCCGACGCATACTATGAGAATTCCATTCTCACACGCGATGGCAGGGAGCGAATAATCCTCTGGCACAACACTATACTTACCGACGACGCGGGTACGGCTACCGGTACACTCAGTTCTGGAGAAGATATCACTGAGCGCATTGCAGCGGAGCAGGCACTGCGCGAAAGCGAAGAAAAGTTCAGACTCTCATTTGAAAATGCAAAAGATGCTATCCTGTGGGCAGATGCGATGACCGGCGTTATTGTCAACTGTAATAAATCTGCCGAGGTTCTTTTTGAAAAACCAAAGGAGGAACTTATCGGCGTGCATCAAACATCACTGCACCCGGCAGAAAAGGCAGAGTATTACACATCGATGTTTCAGAAGCATATTGATCAGAATGGTTTTGCTGATGACGAAGCAGAAATAGTCACCAAATCGGGGAAGATACTTCAAGTCACGATAAATGCATCAGTCACGATCGTGGAGGGAAGGCCCATTATCCAGGGTATCTTTCATGACATTACTGAGCGGAAGCGTGCCGAAGAAGAACTCAGAGTCATGGCGACGACTGACGCACTGACCAATGTGCTGAACCGTGGCACTGGTTTGCTTCTTTTCGGAAAACAGCTCCAGATGGCAAAGCGTAACAACATGAAACTCAGCGTGTGTTATATTGATTTCAATGACCTCAAAGATATTAATGATACCTATGGTCACCAAGAGGGCGATGAGGCGCTCAAGCGAGTTGCCAACTACCTGAAAGACGTCCTCAGGGCAATCGACATTGTCTGCCGACTCGGTGGTGATGAGTTTCTCATTGTGCTACCGCAGTGTTCGCTCGAGAGTGCGCGCCTCGTATGGCAGCGTATTGTCAGCTATATTCAGCAATTCAATGAATCAGGGCTAAAACCCTACAAAATCAGTCTCAGTCATGGATTTGCAGAGTTCGACCCGATGGACGAAAAAACCGTCGACCAGCTCATTGCTTCGGCTGATGAAGAAATGTATAAGGACAAGCAGGCTCTCGAATCAAAAAAGTTAGAAAAATAAGGGATTTTTCCTACTATTCACGTATTGAACTATAGAAGTTGGCACTTGACATCTGTACAAAACCAACTATAATTAAGTGTCAGAAGGTTGTATTTGTTCACAGGGGGTATGGCTGCTCAGACTATGCTCGTGGGAGGAACGCACCACCGAGGAAGGGGAAGTGCCTTCTTCACATGTTCCCTTAATAGCTGAACCAACATGCCCCAGGAAAGAATCAGATAGGGGGATGCCGTCTATGCCGTGTTGATGGTATGTGAGGTTATGGGAGAAGGAAAAAAACCAACAGACGCGAATTCCTATGTACAACGACATGTTGTAAAGACTAAGGTGGTACACATGATTGTCTGCTGTTGCATAAACGGGCTGCGTTCGAGGTAGATGATGCAGGACGCCGACAACATTCGAGAAAAACTTGCTGAAGAGCTGGAAATGCTGCGTCAGCGTATAGCCGACCTTGAACGGGACATCAGCAGTTCGACCCGGGAAGAGGCAAAACAGGTTGGTGAGCCACGTACTATCGAGGAACGGTCTCACGCGATTATGTGGCAGGAAGTACTAAAGGAAGTACTGTTGGATCCCGAAACTGCTCAGCGGATAGTGAGAACGTTTATTGAAAAGGCAAAAGGTCAATTCGATGTGCTCTCAAAACTTGACGAACGGGCGTTGCGGGAGAGTGAAGAGCGGTTCCGGCTCATTTTTGAGAATGCAAAGGATGCAATCTTCTGGGTTGATCCTGATAGTGGGTTGATCGTTAACTGCAATCGATCCGCCGAGTTGCTGCTTGACAAAACGAGGGGAGAAATTATCGGGACTCACCGCACGACGCTTCACCCACTTGAAAAGGTAGAAGAGTACGGTCTCATTTTTCAGGGCCAACTCCAGGATAAGAAAACCGTTGACTACGAGGCCGATATTATTACCAAGAAGGGCGTGATTAAATCAGTTCACATAACCGCATCGGTGACACGAGTGGGCGAGCAACCAATTATCCAGCTGATTGCCCGTGACATCACTGAACGCAGGCGCAGTGACCAGGCACTGCGTGAAAGTGAGACGCGATTCAAACGTCTCTTTGAAGACGCCAAGGATGCCATTTTCTGGACCGATCGCGAGACCGGTCTGATCAAGAACTGCAACAAGGCGGCTGAAGTGCTCATCGGCCGGAAAAAGGAGGAGATGGTCGGTAATCTCCGTTCCCAACTCTACCCTCGAGAAAAGGCAGAACACTATAAGAAGTTATTCGCGACCGCGATTGAACAGAAGGGTGCATATGAAGCCGACACTGAGTTTATCACGAGCGAAGGCAAGATAAAACCTGTTTTCATAACTGCCTCAGTGTCACGCATTGATGATACATCCATTATCCAAGAGATTGTTCGTGACATGAGTGAGCGGAAATCAGCAGAAATGGCACTGCAGGAGAGTGAGGAAAAATTCAAACAGCTGTTTGAAAATGCAAAGGATGCGATTTTCTGGGCAGACCTCGATACAGGACTTATTACAAACTGCAATAAAGCAGCTGAAGAATTGCTTGAAAGAAGCCGGAGCGAAATCGTCGGTAGTCACCACGCTTCACTGCACCCGGCTGATAAGGTGGAGAGTTACATTGAGATGTTCAAGAAACAAATCGAAGAGAAGGGTATTGCCGATGACGAAGCCGAAGTCATCACCAAGTCCGGTGCGGTCAAACCTGTGCACATTACCGCATCGGTCACTATGGTCGGCGGCAAGTCAGTGATTCAGGAGATCGTCCGTGACATCACCGAGCGCAAGCGAGCCGAAGAAGAACTCAGGATGCTCGCAACGACAGATTCTCTGACCGGTCTCCTCAACCGTGGGTCTGGATTGCTTCTTTTTGGTAAGCAGTTGCAGCTATCAAAGCGGAACAATTCGCGACTAACGATTTGCTACGTTGATGTAAACGGTTTGAAAACAATTAATGATACATACGGGCACCACGAAGGTGATGAGGCACTCAAACTTGTGGCGCAATTCTTGCGCCAATCACTGCGCAAAGTTGACATTATTTGCCGACTCGGCGGCGACGAATTCTTGTTGGTCCTGCCCCAGTGTTCCCTTGACAAAAACGATATTGTCTGGACGCGCATTGTCGACAAAGTGAAGCAGTTTAATGAAAGCAGGAAAAAGCCGTACGCAATCACGCTCAGCCGTGGATTTGCTGAATATGATCCTGCTGAAGAAAAATTCATTGATCAGCTCATCACGGTCGCCGACCGCGAGATGTATAAACACAAAAGCACCTTTTCTCAAAACTAGAAATTCTAATTTTGTCTTGACGTTTCCCTTCTAATCCTTATTATACGTACTGAGTGGAGAGTATACATATATGAAGTACATTTATTTCATTGTAGTAATCGCGATATACAGTAGCATTCACCTCGGTCATGCGCAGGTGCAGATGCCGACCGTGACCGCCGTGCGCACAGCTGAACCACCAGTTATTGATGGCCTCCTTCACGATTCGTGCTGGCAGTGCTGTTCAACGGCGACGGGTTTTGTTATGGTCGAGCCGAATCCTGGTGCCGAGGTCACCCAGCAGACCTATGTACGCGTATGCTATGATGATGAGAAGATTTATTTTGGTATTCACATGTCTGAGGATAGACCAGATGCGTTACAAGCAACGACCAATCAGCGTGACGGCGGTGTCTACATGGATGATTCATTCGAGCTCATTCTTGATACGTACTGCGACCGTCGTAACGCGTACTACTTCATGTCGAACCTCCTCGGGACAAAACTCGATGGTAGAATAATTGATGATGGCCGTAACACGGAGAGCAATTGGGATGCACACTGGGAGGTCAAGGCACGACGTTGTGAAGGTGGTTGGGAAATGGAGATCGCCATACCTTTTTCTGAGTTGAGCTATCCTGGCAAAGCTGAGCAGCTATGGGGAGCAAATTTCTGGCGTGTTGAACGTCCGCACTGGGAGAACACGAGCTGGGCTCCGGTGCAGCAATGGTGTCAGATTTCACGCTACGGCACCATCCAGGGACTCGTTATCACCGGAAAAACAAAGCGGCTGACAATCCTGCCGTACGGCGCGGCCCGGTTTGAGCGTGATACACTCGCCGATTCACTTGAGGCACGGGCCGGTTTCGACATTGAATACGATGTGACATCTGATCTAAAATTCAATACAACATTTCTCCCTGATTATGCGCAGATTGAAGCTGATCCTTTTCAGTTTAACCTCTCGTACGAAAAAGGTGAGGAACTCTACTTCGCTGAGAAGCGGCCATTTTTCCTCGAAGGCGGCAGCATTCTCACCACACCATTTCAACTCTTCTATACACGACGGATGAATGAAATCCATGCAGGTGGCAAGCTCTACGGCAAGATCAGATCAACTGAGCTGCTTGGTCTTGCCGTGCGAACCAAAGATACAGAAGAATTCTTCTCTGTACTCCGCGCCAAGCAGGAGCTCATGGGCACAACAACACTCGGTGCGCTCGTCACCCACAAGCAGCACGATGATACAGTTAGTCAGGCAGCTGGTGTTGATTTCAATATGCCGGTTGCTGGCCGCTTTCTTCTCACAACCCAGTTTGCCGCAACACACAATACCGGTGTCTCTGGTGATCAATGGGCCGGGCACGTGGGAATTGATGGCGAGACGAGTACCTATGGTGCAGGGATATATGCTGGGCGCATCGGTCCGGCGTTCTCGGTCGAGCAGGGTTTCATCAATGCCTATGACATTAACCAGCAGGGTGTCTCCGGATACGCGTGGCACAAGTTGTTACAGGACTGGGGCTGGTTTGAGTGGATCGACGGCGGCGTCAGCTTTGATGTGGCGCAGGAAATAGGCGACCGGCTCACGGTCGGTGAAGTAGAATTCTGGTCCAATGTCGTCACGCGACCACGTATCCGTCTCGGTCTGGACGGTGTCAGGACATACGAACGGTATGGCGATACTGAGTTCACCAACTACGTCATCGGTGGTGACATCGAGACCAATGTCGGTGGTGCTGCAGGTATTGCTTCATCAGGCGGTGTCGGACAGTTGTATGATGAATCTTTTCAGCGGTTTCATGTCGGTGCTTTGTTTGTCATTTTTGACCGCATATCGATGTTCCCGGTGCTCCAGGCTGTTCGGTTTGGTGAAACGCAGTGGCAGTGGCTCATCAATGCCCGGATATCGTATCAGATTACGGATCGTGCATTCTTCCGCATCTTTGCCCAGTCAGCATCTGAGCAGGGGACTGTATCGAGTGAGTTCCTGGCATGTGAGGATATTTTGAACCTGACGAATAATCTCTTGTTTGGCTATGAGTTCGCGCCAGGGACGATTCTATACATTGTATACAACAACGTGCACAACTTCGATACACAGAGCACGAATCACATCATTGTCACCAAGTTCACCTATTCCCTGAAATTCTAATGATGAGACAGTTGACACAGCGCGACCGCCGTACTATATTGAAAGCAGTGGGAGGAAATTGTGGCGCAGCGCATCGGTGAACTGCTCGTGAAGAGCCGCCTCGTTAGTAAGAAACAGCTGGCCGAGGCTCTGGCCATGCAACAGAAATCGAATAAGCGTTTGGGTGAGATCCTCATTGACCTCGGCTACATCAAATCGCGCGACCTCGTGAGGGTACTCAGCAAACAAAAGGCTATTCCTTTTGTTGTCCTCCGTGCACAGATGCTCAATGAGAAACTGATTAGGTCATTTCCCGAGCGCTTTCTCTATGACCACACGAGCATACCGCTCTACGAAACCGGCGAGGAGTTGCACATTGCCCTTGGTGATCCGACGAATGAGAAAGTCCTCGAGGGGTTGAAACAGTACACCAGTAAGAGAATCGTGCCATCGGGCGCTGAGCCGAAGCGAATATTGAGGCTCCTGAACAAGTATTTTCTTCTCGAGCAGGCCGAACGTATCCTCAATGAGGAGGTATAGCGATCGCATACACCGGGATGTGATCGAGGCGCTTTCTGTCAGCGAAAGATCTGTTCCTTCAACACTCCGTAGGCATTGAAGCACGTGCGAATGGTCAGTAGAATAGCCATGTTGATGGCAATGGTGGTTGCCGTGAAGATCGCGACCATAATTGCGATTTGGTACTTTATTGCAAGGATGGGCGATACGCCGCCCAATATCTGACCGGTCATCATGCCGGGAAGAAACACAATACCCATGGTTGCCATTGTCGCAATGGTCGGCTGCAGTGCCGCAATGAGGCTCTCTCTAAAATATGGTACGAGCGATTCGAACAGTGTTGCACCGGACGCGAGTGCGTACAGCCTGCGCTGTTCGTTCCGCTGTAGCGCTTTGTAGAAATTATCTATGCCGATAATATCTCCTCGTAAGGAGTTCCCGAGGAGCATACCGCCGATGACAACTAAGAAACGTGCATCAGTAATATCTGATAACCTAATAACAAATATATTAAAATACATGACCGTGCAGAATGTAGCAACAATGAGTGAAAACAGTATCGGCGCGAAAAATATTCTCATGTTGACTTTTACTTTTTGAATGACGTTGAATGTGGCAACAGTGACCATGGCGAGGAGCCATCCAATATTGACGAACGGGTTGTTGAGTTGGAACAGATACTTCAAGAAAACGCCGATGAGCACGAGCTGCGCTGCCATCCGCAAAACCGAGATCAACCCATCCCTCACCAGACCGAGTTTGAGGACAATGCTGACAGCAAAGGGTATGATGAGCAGTAGCGAGCACACAAAAAGTGAGAAATAGGAAATATCAGGTGTCTGCATGTTGCTGTGGTAGTGGTATGACCTTCACGCCCGCTGCGTTGCGCCAGTCACGGTCATGGGCAATCGATAACACGGTCCAGCTGTTATTTTGAGTGAAATACTGGATAACCTTGTTTTTCAGTTCTTCATCGAGCGATGACGTTACTTCATCGAGAAAGAAAATCTGGCGTTCCAGAAGTAGGGCAATAGTTATGGCAATGCGCTGTTTCTCGCCGCCAGACAGTTTCTCATACGGTTCATGAAGAATAGTCTCTTTCATCCGGAAGAATCGTAGATGCCCCTTTATTTTTTCTGTATTAAAGGCAACACTCCTATTCGCTCTGAAGGAGAGAACTGTATGGATGATGTGTTGGACCGTACCGCTTCCGATATCGAGATCCTGGCTCACGTAGGCGATGTTTCTTCTCAAATCCCATGCTGTGTATGCATCGAGTTCTTTTTCACCGACAAAAATAGTCCCCGCTACCGGTTGTTCGAAACCGAGCAGCAACCTGAAAACTGTTGTCTTCCCGATGCCGGATTCGCCGAAGATGAGTACTTTATCCCCATCGTTGATAGTGAAGTTAAGGTTGTGTAAAAGGTATTCATCGTTGAATTTGACGCTTACATTCTCGAATCGTATCACTGGCATATGGATGCTGTGATTTAGTATATGCTGGAGAATAGTGAAGTCAAGCTGGACAGAAACATAACATCTGTTTTCTTGCATGCGAAGGAGGCATTCCGTTTTGCCTTGACTTATCAGGCCGTATCAGTAAGATAGTGCTAGTGGCGAACCACCTCGAAAATCTTGAGAATATTTTCACCTTTATCCTCAGAGACACCCGTGCATTGAGACTCGTTGACATCCTTGCTGACCGGGTGAGTTTCTTTGTGGAAAAACATATTACCCTCCGCGATGCCGAGAATTTCATGGCCTACTATGAATACCTTGCATCGACATCCAAAGAACGCAAACCATTAAAATTTGAACCAAAACTAATCAAGAAATTCATTGACCGGACCTATGCTGATCTTGAAAAAGCAACGCAGGATTTTCGGGCAAAGAAGCTCTATGAGTACCTTGAGAACAAGCTCGGTGTCGGTGAGATAGATGAAAAGGACATGCAACTGATGAAGGTCATTGTGACGCAAGGACGTATGCCCACGATTGACAAATTGAAAGAACGGATTCGTACAGCGATGATTCTTAAGTGGCTGCAGGGACCGGTCAAGGAACGATTGAGTAAGGATTTGCAGGATTACATTGTCTTCTTGGCGACCGTGTACGGGCAGTATCAGACCGGTGGCGTCTTTGATGTTGACTGGCAAGCGTATGAGGTGCCTGAGGAGGATACCAACATAATTGAAAGGGAGTTCGAAGTTTTTAAACTCGCACTGATCAATGTTATCAAGAGAATAAAAGCAGCACGCGTCAAAGAAGCCAGTTCAGACGATGGCCACGAACAGTTTCGTTTTATTCTGGACAGCATTGATCACCTTATTGAACATCAGGAAAATGGTAACCTCAATTCGGTTGAGGCGTTTACTGATAAACTCATCGTTTCGAGCTTCTTGATCTACGTACAGGATGAATTTGTGAAGAAAGACGAAGATCTACAGAAGTTCATCCAGCTTGCCGTTTCGCTGTATTATCAATTCCGTGATGAGCACAAGCGGCACGCATTCCGGACGAGAGGCTAGGGGCGAATGACACATCACCTCGCCAATCTGGAACAGATTTTCGCTTACATCTTGAAAGAAAGCTCAGCTCAGGGAATCGTGGATGTTCTCCACGGAGATATTCGGTTCATGGTTGAGCGGCACATACTCGTGCGTGATCTTGAAAATTTCATTACCTATTTCAATTTTGTGCCTCACACACAGCACGCGCCGAGTAAACTGAAACTCGATCATAAACTCGTCCAGGCGTTTGTTGACCGTACCTACGGAGGTGGGTTGAAGCAAACACACGAACAGCGGGCAAGGAAACTACACGAATACTTGCAGGTAACCCTCGGTGATCATGTTAAAGTCGACAGTGAATGTATTACGACTTTAGAAAGACATCTCAAAGAGGAGCGAGCTCCGTCACTAGCCAAACTCATGCGCAAGGCACGCATTGCTTTGATACTCAAGTGGTTCCGGGGGCCGCTCCAGGATCAACTGTCGGACGACCTCCAGGACTACATTTCATTTCTCGCCGCTGCGTACGGACAGCTGCAGGCGAGCCGGATATTTGATATTGCGTGGCAGACCCATAAAGTTGGTACAAACGACTGGGCGGTTATTACAAGTGAACTCATGGTTTTTGTGAGTGCCATAGCACAGGCACTCTCGATTGTGCGCGATGCAAAAGATAAGCAACAGCAGTACGTAAGTTATCATCAGCAGTTCCAACTCGTGCTCAATAGCCTTGATAATTTGATGAAGCGCAATCAGAAAGATGAGGTCGACACCATCGATGCATTTACTGACAAAATCATTGTATCGGTTTCTCTGATATACCTGCAGGACGATTTTGTCGAGAAAGATCCAGAGCTCGAAAAATTCATTCAGCTTCTCATATCACTATACTACCAGTTCCGCGACAAACGTTTTTCTGTAGTTATCTGACAAAAGACCAACGTGTACTTTGACTGAGCTGTTCCGTAACCAATGAACACACGCCATTCTGTTAATCCATTGAGGAAACAGATACTGATGCGGCGCGTTGTTATTGCAACGATTCCGTGCATTGCTGCATCAGTGTATTTCTTTGGGTGGCGTTCGCTGGTCGTCATTCTCGTTTCGTGCGCGGCCGCGTTCACCACCGAGTTTTTTTTCACGCGAAGGCGTAAAGAACAGGTGAGTGAAGCGGTTTTTGTATCGGCAATCATATATGCGCTGATCATGCCGCCGACTGTTCCCTGGCACGTCTTGATCATTGGCATTGTCTTTGCAATCATTTTCAGCAAAGAAGTGTTCGGTGGTTTTGGCCGCAATATTTTCAATCCCGCAATGGCTGGTCGCGCATTCGTCTACGTGAGTTTTCCCGTTGCCCTGACCGCGCGGTGGGCGCCGACGGCGAGCGGCGCCTGGGGTGCCCTCGGCATGTGGACGACTGCAGTTCCCGATGCGATTACCTCAGCAACGCCTATGGCGCTCGTCAAGGCAGGGAGTGCTCCACCGCCGTTGGTGAATCTGCTCATCGGCAATGTTTCCGGGACAATGGGGGTCACGAGCGTGATCGCAATTCTTATTGGCGGGTCATACCTCTTTGCCACAAAGACCGCGAGCCGGTACATCATCATTACGGTCATCGCCGTCTACGCAGCGATGACCGGACTTTTCAGTCTGCTCCGTGTTCCTGGTGTTGCCGGCATTCTTCCTGCACTGTTCGGTGGCGGTTTCTTGTTCGGTGCCTTTTTCATGGCGACCGATCCGATCAGTGCACCCAAGAACAAACAGGCGCAAGTCGCCTACGCCGCACTCATTGCGATTGCCACTGCAGTTATCCGGACGTTTTCTGTATTCAATGGTGGTTTTATGTTCTCGCTTCTTTTTGCCAATATGTTTGCTTCAATTCTCGACCACGTCTTTAAGCGGTGTGCACAGCAGCGGCAGCCAGCATGAAGATGCACGATAAGGTGTGGTTTCCTGTTTTGTACATGTTCCTGGCCACGCTCTTTTTCAGCGCCATTCTCATTGTGTTCGGTGCCTTCACGAGACAGCGCGTTGAGGACAATGAGCGTATTGCGTTCGAGCGCGCAGTGCTCGAAGCAGTGCCAATTGAACTGGCAAAACGCATTTCGCCAGCAGAGATACATCGTCTGTATGTTGAGAATATCAGGGATGCGACACCACAGACTGGTGGAGCGTTGCTGTACATGAAAGATGATTCGCTGATCGCGTACGCACTGCCCCTCGACGGCCCGGGTTTCTGGGCGCCGATAAAGGGTGTCATCGGGATTGCACAAGACATGCGGATGATAACCGGTATTGCCTTCTATGAGCAGAACGAAACACCGGGTCTTGGTGGTGAAATCACCAAACCGCAGTTTCGGAATCAATTTGAAGGCAAGAAGCTCGCGACCGGTGGGGTGCCGCTCGAGATGCGGCTGCCGACTGAAGCGCTCGATGAGAGCTCAGTGCATGCGATTACCGGTGCAACACAGACGAGCACTCGGTTTGCGGATTTCATGAATGAACAGCTGCGCGCGTGGCGTGCAACAGTAGAGGAGCGGTAGTGCCTGGCCAGATAAGAACAAGGGATGTGGTCATCAACGGATTGTGGGTAGATAATCCGGTGTTTCACCAAATACTGGGCATATGTAGTGCCCTTGCCGTGACCAATCTCGTCATCAATACCGTGGTTATGAGCGTTGCGGTTATCTTCACGACCGCGCTGTCTGGTTTTACCGTATCACTCCTGCGCAAATGGACACCGCGCGTGATCCGGATGATGGTCGAAACACTCATTATTGCATTCTACGTGATACTCTTTGACCAGGCGCTCAAGGCGTACTGGCCAGATATGAGCCGCAGTCTTGGTCCGTACGTCGGTCTCATCATTACCAACTGTATTATCATGGGTCGTGCCGAAGCATTTGCCAATGCGAATCCACCCGGTATTTCCTTGCTCGATGGATTCTTCTCCGGTGCCGGCTACGCACTCGTGCTCATTGCTGTTTCAATTGTGCGCGAACTGCTCGGCATGGGGTCTATACTTGGCATTCCAGTACCATTTTTCTCGACGCAGTTGGATCGGTGGATAATCATGGTCATGCCGCCGGGTGCGTTCTTCACGCTCGCGGTGATCGTATGGATTCTTCGTTCCCTGCAGCAGTCGAGATCTGGGGAGACCGGGAAATGACCTTTGGCGCACAGCTCACGCATTTGCTGGTGATTCTTTTCGCTTCGATCTTCACCGAAAATATTCTACTCGCGCGCTTTCTCGGCATGTGTTCATTCTTGTCCGTGTCGCGACAGATCAAAACGGCGGTCGGACTCGGTTTTGCCGTTGTGTTTGTTATGACCTTCACGGTCGGTCTTGACTGGCTCGCGTATCGGTTTGTTCTGCAACCGTATCACATCGAGTATTTTCGTTTCATTCTGTTTATTGTTATTATTGCTGCGTTTGTACAGTTTGTTGAGATGGCAATCGAGCGGTACTCACCAGTGCTGTATCAGAATCTCGGTATTTTCCTTCCCCTCATTACGGTCAATTGTGCTATTCTTGGTGCCTCACTGTTTATGGTCATCAGAGAGTACGGGTTTGTCGAGGGTGTCGTATTCGGACTGGGCAGTGGTATTGGATGGATGCTCGCCATTGTTGCCATGGCGGGTATCCGTGAGAAACTGGCTCACTCTCGTATTCCCAAAGGCCTTCAGGGTCCGGGCATAACCTTGATCATTGCCGGACTCATGGCCCTCGCCTTTATTGGTTTTACGGGCGTTCTTTCCGGCGGATGATACTCGCGGTCATCATAGTCAGCGGTATCGGTGCGTTCCTCGCAACGGTCCTCGTCTTTGCCGAGCGCGTCATTACAAACTACGGTGATGTCGAGATAGATATTAACAAGGGGAGCAAGAAATTCACGGTCCGAGGGGGTGGTTCGCTCTTAGAAACGCTGACCCAACAAAAGATCTTCGTACCGTCAGCATGTGGTGGACGCGGCACGTGCGCGTACTGCAAGGTCAAAGTACTCGAAGGTGGCGGTGCTCTTCTGCCCACTGAAGAACCGTATATGGACAAAAAAGAGCGCGCTGACAATGTGCGGCTCGCGTGTCAGGTCAAGGTACGCAACGACATCAAGATCGAAATACCGGAAGAGCTGTTTGCGATCAAGGAATTCACGTGCACCTGTGAGAAGATCATTGATCTTACCTACGATATTAAGCAGTACAATCTAAAGCTCGTCGAGCCGCAGACAATCAAATACACACCGGGTCAGTACATTCAACTGCTGTCACCACCCTACGAAAAGAGTTCTGAAGAAGTATACCGTGCGTATTCAATTTCCAGTGATCCGGCAGACAACACAGGCATCGAGCTCATTGTGCGCAGAGTGCCTGACGGCATTGCGACCACCTATCTGTTTGACTATCTCAAGGAAGGCCAGACAGTGAGGATCAATGGTCCCTATGGCACATTCTATTTACGGGATACAAACGTACCGATTGTATTCATTGCCGGCGGTTCTGGTATTGCACCGATAAAGTGCATGCTCCACCACATGAAGAACACGAAGAATACGCGTCAGGCAGTCTTCTTCTTTGGCGTGCGGACAACCAAAGACCTTTTTCTCATTGAGGAGATGAAACAATTCGAAAAAGAACTTCATGACTTCACGTTTGTGCCGGTTGTCTCACAACCAGAAGAGGACTCAGGATGGACTGGTGTGACCGGCCGGGTTACTGATGTTGCAGTCGAGTTCCTCAAAAAACAAGGTGATGTGAGTAATCGTGAAGGATATCTGTGTGGCAGTCCGGGCATGATTGACTCGGCGGTCAAGGTTCTCGCCGACCTTGGTATTCCAGAGGAACGGCACTACTATGACAAGTTCGCCTAAGCGGAGGATGTGATGAAGAAATCACCACAACAAAAGAAACTCGAAGACATGCTTCAGCCGTCAAAGTTTTCGGCGGAAGGTTTTATGGGTACAGATACACGCAGCGTGTGGGAGATCATCGACGCCGACGCGACCGAATTGGAGAAGCACGGTAAGACATGTGCAGAAGTAGCAGAGCGTATGCAGGAGTTGACTGACATCGGCAAACCGGCGCTAGAAGAGTGGGTTGAGGTCGGGGCAAAACTCAAGGTCAAAGTTGAAGATCACCGTGGTGCCATACCCTGTCCGTGGCCGCACCACGTGCGCTGTGTGAAGAGAATAACGACTGTCGTATACAAACCGACAGGCAGGACGATCCGGTGGTCAGACCTCAATATCCACCTCATCAAGGAACACGGTTTTTTTGAAGGTCGTGGTGCAGCGTTCCGGCTCGAACCACGAGAGCTCATTGAAACGATTTTTTAGAGAATATTGATCGCCAATTCATGATCCAGCGCATCGAAGAAGCATCCATGAATGCCTGGCCTGCCTTGCAGACAATTCTGTATGATGGTTGGGTTGTGCGTTTTGCTGAAGGCTACACACGCAGAGCAAATTCAGTGAATCCGATCTACGGGTCGACAATCGATGTTGAAGAGAAACTTGCATACTGTCATGCACTGTTCAGACACCAGGGTCTGAAGATGGTGTTCAAGATGACGAACAATGTTTTTCCTCCTGATCTTGATCAGGTGCTGATTGATCTGCACTATTCGCGGCAGGCAGATTCTGCCGTGCAGGCAATTGATTTATCGGCGGTCACCCTTGGTGAGACGCCGGTGACGCACGACTCAATGGATTTTGAAGACCGCTGGTTTGATGCGTTTGTGCGTTTGAACGACGTTGAAAAACACGCTGCAGCATTCAAGGCAATGGTTGAAAACATCGTGCAGCCAAAGTGTTTCTCGCGTATAGAACATAGAGCACGGATTGTTGCCTGTGGTATGGCAGTGCTGGAACAGAATATGGTGTGGCTCTTTGACATTACCGTGCACGATGATTTTAGAAAACGCGGGTTTGGTACGCAATTGATTTACAGTCTTCTGCGCTGGGGGAAAAACCACCGTGCAGAAAAGGGATACCTGCAGGTCATGCAGGAAAACAAAACAGCACTGTCGCTATACAAAAAACTCGGATTTAAAGAACTGTACAAATACTGGTACCGTACCCGGGGTTAGCCCCGTTAGAAACACCCGGGTAATTCAAGGGACTTTTGGGCAATTGAGGGCATACGGAACAGGGCATGTGAGGGT
>Ga0111198_1003_pt1 | contig 41086 bp, 35 predicted proteins | sample DeeMarSWOR324_28_FD_80370 | JGI IMG/M metagenome (GOLD analysis project Ga0111198, IMG submission 80370) | candidate division WOR_3 bacterium SM23_60
GGTGACGGTGTGCCTGATTGGCGGGATGCTTCAGAAAACCCACAATACGGCATGACCGCGTTAAAGCAGTTCACACTGGGTGTAGAACCGCAGTTTGATGCGGCGCGATATATGACGCTTGCTGGTTATGATTTCCAAACAGGTATATACGAACCATTTGATACAGTTGCAACGGTACCTGATGACCAGCGCTTCTTGATGTCGAGCGGACCGTTTGATCTTGACCCGGATTCAATGGTGACTATCGTGTTCGCGGTCTTCTTCGCCGATTGGTATGGTATTTGTCAGACGCCGGATACCGCTCTCGTACCTATTGATGAAACAGTACAGTTGTACTACGATATGTATTGGTACTTGTATACAGGGATAGAAGAGAATAGCGAATTTCGGATTTCGGATTTCGAAATGAGAGTAACGCCGAATCCGGTTACTGGTAGAGGAGTCATTTCTTATTCCGTACCCAAAACGACCTACGTTTCATTGAAGCTTTACAACGTTGCGGGGCAATTAGCAAGAAATCTGCTCGAAGAACACGTGGCCGCAGGTTATCACACCTTGAATCTAGTGACACAGGGGTTGCCACACGGTATGTATTTCTTGGTTCTTGAAACTCCGGGGGAGAGCAAATCACAGCCGCTCATCGTGACACGGTAGATTGAACAACTAACTTTATTTTTTGGATACTTTCAGAAACTTGTGCTTACCAGCACGCACGACGATTGGCTGCTTTAGTTCTACAATGTAGTTGATGTCGTCCACGCGTACGCCGTCGATATCAATCGCGCCCTCACGAATCTTTCTCTTTGCTTCACCTCTTGAGGTCATGAGTTTGCATTCGACAAGTAGGTCAACGATGTTAATATCTTTCTTTGTGACCTTGTGCTCGTCAATATTCTTGGGCAGCTCGCGCTGAGTGAAGACTCTTTGAAAATCCTCGGCGGTTTTTTGTGCTGCCTGTGCTGAGTGATACATGCGCACTAGGGTCTTCGCCAGGTCGAGCTTGGCATCACGTGGATTCATCGTACCGTCGTCCAGTGCCATGCGGTACTCTTCGACACGATGCGGAAAGGCATCAGTCGCCAGCCGAAAATACTTGGCAATCAATGCATCAGGCAAGGACATGACTTTGCCTAGCATCTGCTTGGGCGATTCAGTAATGCCGATGTAGTTGTTAAAGCTCTTACTCATTTTGCGTGCGCCATCTGTGCCTTCCAGTATTGGCATCATCAGGACGACCTGCGGCGTCACGTTTGATTCGCGCATCAGTTCGCGACCCACGAGCAGGTTGAATTTCTGGTCAGTGCCGCCGAGTTCTACATCAGCTCGAATTGCTACTGAATCATAGCCCTGGCACAGCGGGTAGAGGATTTCGTGCATGTACAGGGGTAGCCCGTCTCTCAGGCGCTGGGAAAAATCATCACGTTCAAGAATACGAGCCACGGTATATTTCGAGGCCAGGTCGACCAGGTCGTACATAGATAGAGCTCCCAACCACTTGCTGTTATAGGTGAATTCGGTGCGCTTCGGGTTGAGAATCGAGAATATCTGCTGTTTATACTTCGTCATATTCTTTGCCACTTGTTTCTTTGTGAGTTTTGGCCGGGTTTTCGAGACACCACTGGGATCGCCGATCATACCCGTGAAATCACCAACTACCATGACTGCGGTGTGGCCCAAATCTTGGAATTGCCTGAGTTTTCTCAAGACGACGCTAAAGCCAAGATGGATTTCTGGCCCCGAAGGATCAATCCCGAGTTTTATTCGTAGCTTTCTCTTTGATTTCAACTTATAGAGTAATTCTTCTTCGGAGATGAGTTCCGCGACGTTTGTTCTAATTATCTCTAACTGTTTCTCGGCGTCGAGTGCCATGTTTGTATACATCCTCCCAAATGGCGGTGGTTCTTTTTTCTAATTCTCTGTCATACTTATCCATCTTTTTTTCGTACAATGGATCTTTGATGATCGCTGCTGTTCCTTCATCAGCAGGTATGGCTTTTGTATCGAGCACAAATTTCTTGGCCATCTTGTAGTGGTCTCTGATTGGACAGGGTCGCAGCAAATCACCGTCCTTCCAGTACTTGAACTGCCATTCGCGTATGCGCGAATATAGTGGTAGGTTAATGAGGTCATTAAGATTTCCACCATTGGAGTAGACTTCGTTCATATTCGCTGCCGCATACGGAAAGAAAACACATGGATAGACTTTGGCTTGCCAATCTATATAGAAGTAGCCACCTGGTCTGCCGGCCGAAATACAACCATCAGAAACCGGTCCGTGATTCCAGAAATCGACAAACATTATTTTCCTTTTCTTGACAATATCCCAAGATTTCTCCCACAACATAACGCGTTGGTCCGGTGTGGGGATAAGATCAGGATCTACATCTCGACCAATTGGCATGTAATGGAACACCCAGGCATAAGCAGCACCAAGTTTGTCGAAGTAGTAGTCGATGAATTTATCAGACACGATTTCTTCAGCGTTATATTTGGTTGCGGTTATTGAGACGCCAAATAGAACATTGTGTTTTTTTAGTATCTCCATGGCGCGCGTGATTTTTTCAAATACACCATTGCCGCGGCGCTGTTCCGTTACGTCACGCATGCCCTCGACAGAGATTGCCGGTGTGACGTTGCCGAGGTCGTACAATCTGTGCGCGACTTTGTCATTTATCAGTGTACCATTCGTATACATGAGGAACAGCGACTCCGGATGCTCGCGGTATATGTCTAGGATGCCCTTACCATTCCATTTGTACATCAAAGGCTCGCCACCCGAGATAACTACGAAGCGTGCACCCCAGAATTCACGCATTTCTTCGATCACCCGTGTGAAGATATCGTAGTCGAGCTGATCTTTTTCAGAAGCCGAATTCGCGTAACAGCCGCGGCAGCGTAGATTACATCGCTTTGCTGGTGAAATGACCATGAATCCAGGTGGGTCAAAACCGAATCGTCCGCGGAATTCGATCTCCTTTCTCAAACGCAGGTCACTGAGGATTGCTTTGTTTACGACCGTGCTTGCAAATTTGGAAGACGCACCGATTTTGAGACTTGAATATGCCATTGAACGAAGCATGTAGTATTTGTCTTCGAGTACACCAGGCCAAGTCACGGGGCCGGGTACGCGATCCACTGCGCTCTTGATGCCCTTCTCTATGATTGGGAACAATACTTTGTTGAAGATTGCTGTTTCCGACGTTACGAATGCGATTTTCAGCAGATTAGTTATAAGCATGTTATTGATTTTTATCTTGGATTCATTCTTCATGGTTAATCCATTATAATCATAATCTAAGGCAAGTCAACCAGCGGACTTGCTTTCAATGCGTCTGACCGCGCCACTTGACACTTTTGACATATTTGCTCGCAATACGTAGTAAGTTCTTCATCTGAGATTCTGTTACCTGGGGTAATCCACGAAATTCTTGCTCATATGCATTTTCTGGGAGATATTGCTGCAGTACCCATAGTCTAGCACCTTTCACTGACTCGCCGATCGTTTCAATCGCTGATTCATCAATTAAGCGAGGAACACATGTTGTGCGGAACTCATAATCTACTTTTTCGGTTTTCAGTATGTCAATTGATTTTCCGATTATTTCAGCGCTAATTTTTCTTCCGGTTGCGATTGAATATCTTTCGTCCAATGGTGCTTTTACGTCGAGCGCGACATAATCTACCATTTTTTCATCGATGAGCTTCTGCAGTTTCTTAGGATATGCCCCATTTGTATCGAGTTTGACCAACATACCCAGGGTTTTTATCTTGGTGGCAAGATCGACTACTTCATCATGATAGCATAGTGGTTCACCACCAGTCAGTACTACACCGTCTATCCAATTTTCTCTACTGGTCAGCTTCTTTTCTATGTCCTGCCATTGAATTGCAGGATATTTCTCGGGGTGCAAGATTAAATCCCAATTCTGACAGAACGGGCACATGAAGTTGCACTTGTCGAAGAAGAGTACTGTTGTAAGCTTGCCATCCCAATCAATCAATGATGTCTCAATCATCGCCCGTATCATATCATTTCCCTGCAAATCTTACCCAGGGTTCTGTTCTGTTGCGCATCCGCACAAAAGGGAGAATTGCCGTCACGGATTTTTCCCATATCTATGATATGGGGTGTAAAATTCAGTGTCCCGCATTTTCGTCAGAGAGTGCGCGGGAATCGTCCTGTTCTTCACTGTCTTCATCTGTCTTGAGTTGCCGTGAGTTGCCGTGAATTGCCTTTGTCTGTCGTATTATCTCCTCAACCAATTTTGGTATGACCGCAGCTACCCTGGGTGTACATTCCTCGCTGAATGTATCATTATCCTCAATTTCGATTGCATAAACATCTATCCTTTCAGGCATGTCAAGATCGAATTTCTTACCGAATTCGAGTGCGGTTACGAAATTGATGCCGTGCGATGAAAAAGAGTGAGAATTTTTGAATGATTCAGGATTTATCTTATAGATGTTACCCGGGTTTCCATCCTTAGTCTTGATCGAATCGATAAAAATCACCCGCTGGTAACCGACTATTTCGTCGAGAATGGCTATGCCGTCGATACTTCCCCATTTGACATCGATATCATTTGTCTTAATCTCTTTGGCCAGTCGCTGCGCGACTCTGATGCCCACCGCATCATCGCGGCGGTAAGGATTGCCAATCCCATAAACAAGGAGTTTATTCATTGCCACTTAAAAACGCTGAACACGAGATGGGGAATGGCGCCACAGACCACTTACGCTACCAACATTGCTTAGCAGAGTTCGATGCGTTCCCCTCGCTAACTAGTAATTTAAGCTACCTTAGTATGTTTTTATCGATTCTAACAACTGCTTGTTATCATCGTAGATGCTAATCTCAAGCGGTGTCCGGCCGTTTACTGTATGCGTCGCGCATGCAAGACAGGGGTCGTACGCACGAAAGGCCATTTCAACCATATTTAATAAGCCATCGTCGACTTTGCCTTCTTTGATCAAACCATGCGCCGCTTTTGCAATCGACATATTGATCGCTGCCGAATTGTTCACTGTGGCTACGATCAAATTGGCTTTGGTTAGTCTACCCTTTTCATCGGTTTCATAATGATGGAACAGAGTACCGCGGGGCGCTTCGATCACACCAATTCCCTTCTTCGGTGTTTGGAAGTCCATGTTACGAATGTTGGGATCGAGGATTTCTGGTTCATCGATGAGTTCGACCATTCTCTCAGCAGCCTGTAATGCCTCGATTAGTCTTGCCCAATGCGTGGCCAAGGTTTTGTGCACTGGCTTGCCACCGAGCGTATCGTAAAACTTCTCATAATGTTCCTGGGCCAGTGGTGTTGCCATACCATCGGATGCGTTCAACCTGCCCAAGGGTGCAACGCGGTAAACACCGCTTTCCTTGCCGTCTACAAAGCCTTTCCACCCAACGTTTTTTAGATAGGGAAACTTAATATAGGTCCAGGATTCAACACCCTCGGCAATATGGTCCAGGTATTCCTGAGCTTTGAATTTGGCGAATTCCTTGCCGTCTGGATCAACTACACGGATCCAACCATCGTAGAAATTGACTTTGTTTTTGTCATCGACCAAACCCATATAATATGTTTTGTGAGTGTAAATATCACTCAGGATCAGGTCGACATATCCTTTGTTCTTAAGTACTATATCATCGAATGCTTGGAGACTGAACTTAGCGAATTCGACCGAGTCTTGGGCGGTCTTTTTGAACTCTTGCTGTAGTTCCTTTGTCATTGGCTTTGAAACGCCACCAGGAAGACAGTGCACAGGATGTACAACTCGGCCACCCATGGTCTGGATGATATTTCTGGTCCGTTTTCGGATATCGATTACTTTCTTGCCAATTTCGAGTCCTACCTTGCCGATTACGCCGACAATATTACGCTCGGCTTTTGGCGCGGCAGGTCCCACAATGAAATCAGGTCCGCCAAGAAAGTAGAAATGTAGGTTGTGGTCTTCAAACATGAAGGCGTTATAGACGAATTCACGTATCTTCTTTGCAGCAGGCGGGGGTTCCACACCATAGAGGTCGTCAAGCGTTTTGCCGGAGCAAGTGTGATGCGTCGTCGGACAGACACCGCAAATGGTTTCAGTGATGCGGGGCATTTCTTCGGCGAGACGTCCGATGGCGAAACGCTCGTAGCCTCGTAATTCCGGTACTTGTAGACACGCGTGTGCCACGTCCCCTTTGTCGTCGAGAAAGATGTCAATTTTGCCGTGACCTTCCAAACGCGTAATTGGATCAATCGTGATTTCCTTATACATGCTATACCCCCTGTTTTCTGCTGATGATTGAACTTGGCAGCGAATACATATAGAAAAGTCCGATTGGATCGATAACCGATTGGGTGATCTTTTCTATTTCAGCTTCATCATCGACGTCGATGATCGATGCCAGCCCGGAAAGGAATCGGGCACCCATGTCTTTGACCTCTTTCGTGGGACCGAAACAGCCACGGCAAGGCATGTTCGCATTTATGCAGCGTTCACCGCAGCCACCCCTGGTTGCCGGGCCGAGACAGATTATGCCTTCGGCAAGAAAGCATTTTTCTGGATCCGCCACGACTTCCGAAATTCTCTTTATGTCTTTTATTGCCAATTTTTCTGGTTTTGATTTGTTCCGTTCACAAGTCTCACACAATGCTTTTTCTGAGGTTAAGACTGAACCCTTTGCGGGCAGATTACCCTCAAGTATGGCCGTTATCGCTTTCATCACTAAATCGGGCGGTGGTGCACAACCCGGCAAATAGTAATCGACATCTATTGTTTGATTCAACGTCTGAACCGAGTCGTATATCTCGGGCAGTTTTAATTTCCCGTATGGCGTATCGGTTACTGTTTGCGGAAAAATACCCTTTGGATTTGCGGTTGAAGGAGTGGTTTTATATGCAGTCTCGAAAATTTCTTTTTTGTTTGCGACGTTTGCAAGACCCGGAATGCCCCCGAGGTGAGCACATGCGCCATAAGCCACGACGAGCTGTGACTTCTGACGTAGCAGCTTGGCAATATGCTCTTGTTCCTCGGTTCGAATTGCTCCGTTTATGAAACTCACTGCGAGTGCTTTGTCAGGCAGTGCCTCGACATCAGAATATTTGAAATCCATGGCTACAGGGAAGAGTCTGAACTCCACTGCATCGACGACCTTTAATATATCTTCAGCAAGGTCGACAACCGATTCTTCACAGCCGCCACAGGAGGCACACCAGTAAAATGCGACTAATGGCTTCGCCATTTATTTCCTCCTTTCTGAGACAACAAATCGCGACGAACTTATTATTATACAAATCCTGCGAATTTTTTCAATATTTTTGATGTAACGATTTAAATCAGTTTGCTCTGTTAGCGTTTGATAAATTTGCTTCTTCATTTGTTCATTTCTTTGACGATTTCCACAAATTTCTGAGCCTCGTCCTTGCCTATCCATTCGAGCCGCACCGTGTCCTTTTTAATACCCAGCGAATCCAAATTCAACTTTAGGATCTGCTCACGCGCACGAGCACGAAAATTACCGCGGGCATAGTGACAAGCATTTGGGTAGCAGCCGCCTATGAGCACGCCTCGAGCGCCCATGTGTAATGCAAGCATGACATGCGCGGGGTCGACTGTGCCAGAGCAGGGAACGCGGATGATCTTAACATTCTCTGGGTATTTCAATCTATCATAAGCAGCCCGTTCCGTAGCATTGTACGCCGACCACCTGCACAGAATTGCCAAGACATCATCTTTCTTGGTTAGGGCACGGATTTGCTCGTAAAGGCCAGCATTATTCCATCCCTCTAGTTGACTAGCGTAGGCAGGACATGTAATTGCACATATGCCACACCCCATACAAAGCTCTTCGTTGATTTTTATTTTATCTTCCACAAGCGTAATCGCTCCGTATGGACAGGTTCCGATACACATGCGGCAAATACTACATTGATCATCATCAATTACTGCTTGTGGAATCTTGGTTTCAAACTTATCTTGCCTCAAAAGGTTGAGTGCCGAGTAGACTGCTTTTCTTGCATCGATGAGTGTTTCGGCGACTCCGCTCGGAAACGTTGCCGCGCCAGCTGTGAATATCCCTCTGGGAAGTTCAGTATTACCTAGTGCTGCGTTCTCAAAGAGAACGGGGAAGTCTCCGTCCAATTTAATCTTCAACTTGTCAAACGTTGACGTATCAGCAACGAAGCCAGAACTCAAAACAACATTGTCGACTTCGATCTCCAACAACTCGTTGGTGTATAGGTCTTCGGTCCTGACTAACAATCTTCCGTTGCGGCTCAAGACTTCTGACGGCTTACCCTTTATAAAAGATACTCCTTTCTCGCGTAGTGTGTTATATAGATATTCGAATGTGCCATAACTTCTCATATCCATAGCTATGACGTACACCTCTGTGTCCGGGAATCGGTCTTTAACCAGTTTTGCTTCTTTTAGGCCGAGAAGGCAGCAGATTTTTGAGCAATATGGTAGATGTTTGGAATCACGCGAGCCAGCACAGTAGATGATTGCCACTTTCTTCGGGTGCAGTGTGCCAGAAGCAATTGCACGTTCGAATTCCAGTGTCTTCATGACACCGTCCAGGCGTGCGTAGCCGTATTCCTCTACTTTGCTAACGTCATACCAGGAGAGACCAGTGGCCACGATGATCGTGCCGGCTTCGATTTCTTGTTCTTTTGTTTTCTCGTTCAGGTCTATCTTGCCTGGACATATCTTGACACATTCGCCGCATCGAGTGCAGGCGTCAAAATCGATTGCATACGCGTCGGGATAGGTAGGTACATAGTAAATTGCTTTACGTATCTTTCCGTCATCATTGACTTCCACAGGACATACATCGACGCACTTTCCGCAATTGATGCATTCAAGCACGCCACGCGGGGCTATCTTTAAGTTAATTCTATAATCACCGACATGACCTTTAACATTGGTCAATTCGGTATTAAAAAATCGAACAACATTGTCCTGAGTCTCTAATTGGTTTATCAGAGGCATCAGTGTGTGACTGTAAGGTGTGCCTTCGGGATATAAGCGGTCGAGTTTGGCAACCGTACCTCCGAGAAACGGTGTCTTTTCGATGAGCGTGACCGGCACACCGCTCTTAGCCAATTGTGAAGCGACTTCTATTCCGGCTACACCGCCACCAATGACCAACGCGCTTTTACTCTTGATATCGAATGTTTTGATCTTAACTGGTTTTGTCTGTTTTGCTTTCTGAATTGCGGCATGAATCAGTTGCTTCGCTTTCTCCACTGGATGGTTTATGAGCGTGACGTGCTCCAGTAGATTTACGAATTCTGCGTTGGCATGTGGGAATATACCTTCGAGCAGATTCGGGCTGCAGCCTGCGATCACTACCTGTTCATCGGTATCAATTGTGGGTTTGACTTTGCATAGATTGTCAAAATGCTCAACCTCCACTCCGGTTCCGAGGTCGATTTTCGGCAGCTTGATAAGACCGTGGCAGTTGCATATTAGTACCTTCATAGTTTTCCTCCGCGGTTCACTCTGTTATTTTGCCGAGTAGTGCATCCGGCTTTATTCGATTAAATTTCAACCCGACCGCGTTTCCGTCAAGGCCAAAGCTAAGTCCAAGAAGTTGGGGATAGTAGAGCACAGGAATGCCGTATTGCTTGTTGAATTTTGCTTCAGCTTTGCGCTGGTTGTCCTCATACATCACTGTGCAAAATGGACATATGGATACCAAGGCGTCGGCATTTTGTTCCTTAGCCACTGCAAGTTTGTGGTTTGCCATTGTGATTGCCAAATCTTCGTCGATGCCTAATACTGAACCTCCGCAGCACATCTTCTTATCTGCATAATCTAGGGAATCCGCACCTGTTACCTGCACCAATTCATCCAGGGTGTGGGGTACTTCAGTGTTGTCGAATCCGTAAAGCTGTGAAGGGCGCATATAATGACATCCGTAGTGAGACACTATGCGGAGTGGGTTAAGGGGTTTTTTAACATGTTTCTTGATGTTTTCAAGGCCAACATCCTCGTACAACATTCTGACGAAGTGCCTGACCTTGACTTCGTGAGGATAGGAAAAACCGACTTGCTTGAATTTATTGTGAAATTCTCTGCTGCCGAGCTGGACCTGCGCATCGGATAGCATGGCGGTACAAGAATTGCAGAGTGTAACAACGTTTAGTTTCATCTGGCTAGCAAGAGCCACGTTGCGCGCCGCAATCAGTAGCGAGGTTTCGGCATCTACTGCTTTCACTGGAAAACCGCAGCACGAGGCACTTGGTATGTCCACAAGTTCGATACTCAACTCTTTAGCAACATTACGGGCGCTCAGTTCGTAGTGCTGAGCTCTGACCGGGACAGTACAGCCTAAGAAGAGAGCATACTTTTTCATTTCTTCAACACCTTTAGGATTTTAGTGTATTCCAGAATTCTTGCTACATCTGGTATTGTTTTGTCGATCAATGGGAGACCCAAGCGCTGGCGTTTCTTTAAATCAAAGTCTTCAACTTCGTAGAGACGGCCCATCTTCAGAAGCAGATCGAGTTGCATTTTGTAGCCCTCTGGACAATATCCCTTTTCGACCGCATAATTCTTGATTGCATTGATTAATTCCGCCACTTGTATCCCTTGGGGACATCTTTCACTGCATGCATGGCAGTGCGCGCAGAACCAGAGAAACGGTGAGGAGAGCACGTCATCTTTCATACCCAAGAGTGTGAGGCGGATTATCTTTCTTGGATTATACCGTTCATCGAAATATCTGACCGGGCAGCTGGCAGCGCAATCACTGCAACCAAAGCACTTCAGTAGTCCTTCGCCACCCTCTCTTTTAATAATTTCCCATTTAAAGTTTGGGTCACTTTTTCTTAAATCAATCATTATGTAATGTCTCCTGTAGCATCGACACGCCAGTGTTCATAGAATTTAATTCTTGTTATATGCTGAGAATGAGGGGAGTTCTTGCCAACCTCCTATGCCGCAGCAATTTTGTTTTGCTATCCCAACTCATTCAGACTTTTCAGTTTTTATTATATGCATATTATGTATTCTGTCAATCACTGTAAAGCTTTATAGCGAATGACATAATGACCTAGTGACATAATCACACTGTGATTCAATGTTTTTATCTCACTTGGCTTCAGTGATGGTTTTTGCGATGTCTTCAGGTTCAACGCCCGGAGATTCGATTTTCTTACGTGCATACGTTTTTTGCACTTCCTTTTCAATAATCTCTTGTGAAAAGTCCTTATTTTTCAAGTCTTTCTCAACGTCAATGAGGGCATCTTTTGGGAAGAGATTGAAGTCACCCGAGACGACGATATCTTTGATTTTCTTCCTGTTTTCTATTTCCTCAGCAGTTCTTATCAAACCACCTTTTGCCTTGTACAGACCATAGAGGATTTCAACTCCTTCCTTGATTTTCACTCCCGTTGGTATGCGCGGTGTTTTCTTATGTAGGAACTCATCCGACATGAACCAATTTTCGATTTCCTTTATTTTATGGATTGTGTTATCATCGATATCTGTCGGTTCTAAGAAACCGAGAATTTTCTCGAAATTCTCGATGAGCACTTTTTTGATCTCACCCTTTGGTGGAACAACTCCCAGCTCACGTTTCATTGTTGTTAGGTTTGCTTCCATGCTTTTGTATATCTTGTCTCGGAACTTCTCATCCGGCACTTTCAATACTCTGCTCATAGTGGTATAATCAAAATCCATTAGGATACCACCCACAAATACCATGGATTCTCCGATATCTCCACCACCTTCGCCAGCGATTTTCTGCCCTTTGTCAGTGACAATATCGTTCTCGGCGCGGAATGACGCTTTGATGCCGAAGTTCCGGTAGGTTTCGCATGGTGGTACGGAGAGGTACTCAAAGATTTCCGTTACCTTGCGAGGGAATTTGGGATTCTTTGAATTCCATATGACTTGATAGAATATCTGGTTTTCATCTAAATACGTAGCGCCACCGCCGACCTCGCGCCGCATGACCGAGATGCCCTGGTTGCGGCAGTAATCCAAGTCGATTTCCTTTTCTGCATCTTGAAAGTAGCCAATACTGGCGAGTGGTTGGGTCGGCGATACAACTACGAGTCCCTCGTATCCGAGCCTGGCCAGTGCATGAAATATGAGCATTGAATCCTGCCCTGGAAGTTTATCCAAATTGAGTAAATGCATATTGCTCCTTCCTTAGAAGATGGTTGATTGGCTTGGGTTGGGATGCTGGACACCAACATCGAGTGCCCGAAATTTACGTCCAGCATCTCAAACCTTACCCAATTTCGATCTGTGTCAATCACTGTAATCTATCTTTCATCACCGTAATCAGCCAAGCTTCAAGCTTGGCTTGGAAATATCTTTCCTGGATTGAGGATATTCTTGGGATCGAATACCGATTTTATCTTCTTCATTATTTCTATCTGTTTCTCATCCAGAGCCATGGAAAGATAGGGTATTTTCGAGAGCCCAATACCATGCTCGGCAGTTATGGCTCCACCAAGTGATATTGTAATCTGATATATCTCACGCCGCATTTTGTCGATTTCGGAAGCCGATATTTCGCTTGTCTTGGCGATGCTAACATCAGCATGAATGTTGCCATCACCTATATGACCGAAAGTATAAATGTTTGCTTCGAATTTCTTCACGCAGTTCTTGAGTTTTGCGATCAAGCTAGGTATTTGTTTCTTGGGTACAACCAGATCTTCGCGCGTCACGTTCTTGGTTAACTCCTTTAATGTGTCGCCGATCTTCTTACGTGGTTCCCACAATCGCTCTCGGTCCCGTACGCCTTCGCCGACCAAAACATCGAGCGCTCCGTGCTTGAGCGCAATGTCGCCGATTCGTTCGTAAGCTTTTCGTACGCGTTCCTTTTCTTCGCCATCTATTTCTACGATGGTGTGGGCATTAGCTTCCAAATAAGGAATCTGCCTTCCGAGATACTTGCCAACCATTCGCACGACGTCGCCATCCATGAATTCGATCGCGGCGGGCGCGATCTCGGTCTGTAATACCTCGGTAGCGAAATTCGATGCATCTTCTACACATACAAATGGAATGAGTAAGTCAACGACCACTTTGGGCAGAGGTAGAACCTTGATGATTGCTTCGGTGATGATAGCGAGTGTGCCTTCTGAACCGATGATTAGATTGATGAGATCATAGCCAGTGACGTTCTTCAGCAATTTACCACCCATTGTTGATATGGTGCCATCTGGAAAGACGGCCACGATACCAGTTATGTAGTTTCTAGTAACGCCGTACTTCATAGCTCTGGGCCCACCTGCGCATTCGGCAATATTGCCGCCGATGGTACACGAATCGAGGCTTACCGGGTCGGGCGGGAAGAACAGGTCGTGTTTGGACAACTCCTTTCCCAAGTGCTCGGTGACGATGCCACTTTCAACTACTACCATCATATTATCTTTATCGATTTCCTTTATTTTTGTCATCTTCTCTAAAGACAAGACAATGCCGCCATGTATGGGCACGGCGCCCGCAGAGAGACAGGTGCCGCCGCCGCGTGGTGTTACCGGAATATTATGCTCAAAAGCCAACTTCATGATCTTTGAGACTTGCTCGGTTTGTATTGGTTTGACTACGACTTCAGGCATGCATTTGTATAGCGGTGTTTCGTCGTGTGAGTAGTTGTCCAGTTGATCGGGGTCAGTTACAACATTCTCTGACCCTGCAATCCTCACAAGGTGCTCGGTCATCAGATTGTCGACCTTGTTATAATTCATGAGAACCAATTATATGGATAATACACCATTTTTCAAGCAGGGTTGGTGTAATTAGCCATGTAGGATGCTCGAAGGTTTTTCTGCGGTGTAAGGAAGTTATACTTGTCAATGAGACTTAAGGCTCTTGACAGGTGATGTTCAGCTGTTATAATGTCGCGGGTATTGTCTCCAAGGAAAGGAGGTACGCTATGTATAGACTGTCAAGAGTAGGAAGCAGTCTTGCTGAGAAAAAGGCATCACAAATTAACCATAACTCACGATACGCTGAATTTCATAACATCGTCGCATTGATCTGCTTATTCTATGCCGTGGTAGCGGTCAGCAACCGGTGTCAAGCAAGGCTCTTTTTCACAGGACCTAACCCTTATTTATCATCACGGTCTTTCCCTCAAGATGGTCTCTTTTTCCAGGGTACGGGAAGCTATGCTTTCTTGGAATACAATCCGCGCGGTTGGTTTGGACATTTAGACGACCCAAGGAAACTGCCGAGCGCTAACTATACCATGACCAGTCAGAACCTCCAGCTCACTGATCCGACGTCAAATTTCCATCTGAATGGAAACTGGAGCCAGTATAAAGTTGCGGCAGTTCCGTATTATTTCCAGTACAAGGATCTGTATATCCAGCCATTATTCACTTACGAATTGGAGGATCTTTTCATGAATGCTCACGGCATAGCAAGGTCATATGACGATTCACTGGGTTGGGAACAGGTACCATTTGAAGCTCGCCTGCAACGCAAAAATACTCTCTACGGAATCGGGGCTTCGCTCGCAAGGAAATTCGGCAATACGCCAGTGGGAGTGCGCATGACTGCTGACCGCGCAATTTGGGGAGAGCCATCTGGCTATTTGCACACCGACGTAGACGGTGATCAAGAAATCTCCAATCGTTATACTTGGGGTTGGACGACGCAACAGGGATGCAATCACATTCTGGCTGACCACGCGAATATTGATGCCTGGTATCAGGACAGCTATTCCTTGGGCCGCTCTTGGCTCTATAATGTTGTTGCCGGGGCAACCGTCAAAGAACACAAACTAGGGGTTCGATACAGGAACTACACGCAGTATGCCGAGGAATATGAGTATGATGATATCAGTGATTCTTATATCAGAGACAGCGAGTGGACGCAGAGGAAGAACGAACAATTGCTACGGGGATATGGATTCTTCAAGATAACGAGCATTGGGCGAACTGATTTGCATCTCGTTGGTTTCGCAGAAGCTGACCGCTCTTGGACAAATTATGTAGGTGGTGGTTCAGAGAGACTCGATTGTCATTACGAGAAGAAGACGCTCTTTGAAGTAATCCCAGTACTATCTACCCAGATCGGCCCGGGTTTTGTACGTGGAGGTTTTGACATACTATGGGGTTGGATTGGTAACAGTAACACCGACATTTGGGGTCAACAGAGGGTGTATAGACAGTCATATCCAGTCGTTGGGTGGTCACGTGACTGGGAGCGGCCAGGTTACTCGAGCGGCTTTGTGCTCGCTAATCTTATTGAGGTAGACATGGAATACCCTATCATCAAGAATCCGGAGATAACCCTTAGACTGGAACTATGGCGGATGTATCAGATTACCTGGAATACAAGTCACTTCGGCGAAAATGAACAACAGGGTGGATCGTATGTCTTCCAAGAGACTGCTGTGCGCAAGGACAATCGAAAGGAAACGTGGATGAGCGGGCTGGTCGGTGCGTGGTTTGGATTCGGTCACGTGTTTGGCGGTTTACTTGTCGATCTACCCGTAACCTATCACTCGAATCTGAGCACGAAGGTTATCGATCATGACGAGGGTGAGCTGTTTTACGACAATCAAAACAACTTCCCAGCGGTACAGGACCCAGTGAGAGTAAGAATCATGTTCGGACGGAGGTGGTAGCACTGGCAGTATATCAACCTGTCGTAGACCCTGTTAAGGGCTATATTTTGTTGACTTTGTCTGCGAAAAGTGCCGCAATTACAAGATAATTTTCATGCAGTAAGATTTTCCACAATGTGCGGTTGACTTTTGAGGGGACATCTCAGCTGAGTATAGACGTTTGGGTAAGTAAAATCCTGTGTGGTCAATCCACAACTCCTGCAGAGAAGTATAGCGAGCAAAGTTAATTCAACAATAGTAAGTGAGATCTTGACAAAAATCTCACTTTAGTTAATATCTCCATCGACAAATCGACCCGGTCAATGTACGAAGGGGCAAGGAGGGTTGCATGAATGCTGAAAGAGAGAGGTGGACGTCAAGATCAAGTTTTGTCATCGCATCGATCGGCGCCGCAGTTGGCCTAGGAAATGTGTGGCGGTTCCCCTATATCTGCTACACTAATGGAGGCGGCGCATTCTTGATTCCTTTTTTTGTTGCGTTGTTGACTGCGGGTATTCCCTTGATGATCTTAGAGTATGGTCTTGGTAGAAAAATGCAGGCTGGCGCACCTTCAGCTTTTGCCAGGGTAGGCAGGGGAAACGAGTGGATTGGCTGGCTTTCTTTGTTTGTGGTTATGCTCATTTTTTTCTACTACCCGGTAATAATGGCTTGGTGCACTAACTACATGGTTTTTGCTTTCAACCTTGCGTGGGGGAGTGATACGCAAGCATTCTTTTATGACAATTTTCTGAAGTTGAGTGAAGGCCCTGGTGTTCTTGGGGGCCCAAGATTGCCAATTATTCTTGGCCTGGCTGTTGTCTGGCTTGCGATATACCTGTCGCTCTTCAAAGGTCTGAAGGTTTTGAGCAAACTTGTGTACTACACTGTGATAACACCGTGGGTGATTCTCGTGGTGATGGTCGTGCGCGGCTTAACCTTGCCCGGCGCGCTTGAGGGTCTCAGATTCTACCTAACCCCTGATTTCAATGCCTTACTCAACCCAAAGGTATGGCTGGCAGCATACGGTCAAGTTTTCTTCTCACTATCACTGGCCATGGGAACCATGATCGTTTATTCGAGTTTCTTGCCAAAAAAACAAGATATAACGAATAACGCCTTTATTGTCTCACTCGCCGATGCGGGAACGAGCTTCTTTGCCGGGTTTGCGATATTCTCGACCTTGGGTTACTTGGCGCAGGCAATGGGCGTCAGCGTGCCGCAGATTGCAAAATCTGGTTTCGGACTTGCTTTCATCATCTACCCGACTGTGATACGGCTGTTACCAGTATTGCCGGTGTTCTTCGGTATACTATTTTTCGTACTGCTTCTGACGTTGGGCATCGATTCCGCATTTTCGCAAGTCGAACCATTTGTAGCCGGATTCACTGACAAATGGCACTTCGACAAAAAATGGGTGCTGCCCCTGGTTTGCATAGTCGGATTTCTGGTTGGCATTGTGTTCACGACTCGTGGAGGTTTCTATTGGCTGGATATTGTGGACTACTTCGCAAGCACGTTCGGCCTCGCACTTGTCGGGTTTGTCGAATGTTTGGTCATTGGATATATCTACAAGGCGCGCAAGATCAGAGAGTATGTGAATGAGGTATCAGATTTTGCAATCGGGAAGTGGTGGGACATCTGCATAATGTTTGTTACACCTGTGATCCTTGGCATATCATTGGTGCTGAGCCTGATGTCACTGATTTCGAATGGCTACTCCGGCTATCCTTCTTGGTCAATCTTTGTCGGTGCCGGCATAGTGATTACCGTCGTCATACTCTCGCTTGTTTTTATGTTACTAAAGGGGAAAGTCGAGACTGGTCGAGGTGGTTGACCTGGATCTGATCAAGCACCCTTGTAGGGGTCAAACGCGGTTGGCTGTTCTTAATAAATGGTCTCTGAAATTCCGCAGGAAGTCGAGTAATCACGGGAAAATTGAGAAAGAGAGTGTTCATGGATAGTCATGCAAGTCTTGTATTGACAGCTGACGGGGAATGTATAACATATGGTGAAAATGAAAGGAGGTGGAGATTGCGATAGAAATGGTATAGGAGATGCAAGTCAGCAAGTATTCGGGGTCGGTTGTATTTTCAGACGAGGAGGATGCATGAAATTAGTGATAGTAGGTTTTTTTGTGCTAATAGTGGTGACCTTTGGTCATGCAGGACAAACAGATAAGGTATCTGAGAATCCGGATATTGTCATTAAAGGGCATTTATATGATGCGGTCTCGCGAACTCATGTCAATATTAACGGTTCAAAGACGCTCATACAAAATACAAGCGCGGGCAGCGATTCAGGTGGTCCCGATGATTTCGGATATAGATGGAAAGATTCCGATGACCCGGGCGGACCGGTCTACAACTGGGTAGAGATCTCAGGAACGGGGATAAATCTAGGTCTAGGTGATGACGATTACTATTATGGCATACCATTCCAATTCACATTTTATGGATCGGTATACAATACTATAGCGGTTTCTGCTAACGGCGGGATCTATTTCCAGGACATCTGGTGGCCTTATGTCAATACGTATATCCCAAACTCCACAGGGTCTGCAGATATCTACATTGCACCACACTGGGATGATTTGGACCCATACTCTGGGGGTGCTGTCTATTATCAGATCATGGGTGATACACTGGTTGTTGAATGGGATGGCGTGCCACTTTTTGGGACAAGCGACTACGTGACATTTGAGGCACTATTGATCGGATCAAGTCAGGAGATAATCTACCAATATCAAGACGTGGGAAATGCCGCAGGGAGCGGCGCCACGGTTGGCATTCAGGGAAGTCCGACCCAGCCACCGCTGTGGGGCCTGCAGTATTCATACAACACTGCCTCCTTAGCAGACAATTTAGCGATCCGATTCTACCCGCTCATGCTCGATCATGATGTTCTGCCATATGCAATACTTGCACCCATCGGTAATATTGAGCCTGGAGTGGCGATTACACCACAGGTAACTTTCAGGAATGCCGGACTCAATACAGAATCGTTTCCAGTGATTTGTACTATCGATTCCGCTGGCACGAATGTATACAGCGAAACAGAAAATGTAACGAATCTTGCATCGATGGCAACAACCACGGTTTCATTTCCGGATTGGACACCTGCTTCAGCCATTGACATTACTTATAACGTTACCGCAATCACCGATCTTGTTGGCGATCAAAACCCAGCTAATGATACACTTACGGGTACGTGCTATACAGGTTATTTCATAGTTGTTGACAGCTTTCCAGGGCCATCGGGTGAAGTAAGAATGGGATTGACCGAGGAAGGTGATTATCTGTGGAATTTCACGAATACAACATTTTCGTTTCCGATATTCTATAAGCTTCAGAAAAGCGACGGCACAATCGTGAGGCAATTCAATTTTCCTATCGGAGGAGAACGGTATTGTCTTGGCTTGACCATGGTAAATCACCAGCTGTATACGACCGAATTCTACCCAAACGGTGGTGATGTCCACGTGCTAGACACGTTGGGTAACCTAGTGAGGACCTTCAACACAGGCTATGATTCTCGGGGGCTGGCTTGGGACGGAACAAACCTTTGGACGACTGAAACTTACAATCAATCAATTCTCCAGATGGATACTCTCGGTACGGTGACGGCTGTCTATTTCAACGACGGAAATATCGAATGGTTTATGGATATCGCGTGGGATGACCGTGATGGCATAATCTGGGCAAATGATGATGATGTTTCCTTGGATATAAATAGGATATCTGTCGCTTCATCGCCATTTGCTGTAACCGAAACCCATGACCATCCTTCTTCAGCATTTGATTACCCAGAGGGCATTACTTACTCAGAAGAGAGTGACGGCGGATATCTCTATACGTGCGCCGCAAACGCAATCTGGATATGGAAGATTAAAATACACGGTGTAACTGGAGTAGCCGAAAACGAAAAGCAATATCCGGGTGGATTACGGCTCAGGCCTATCACACCCTCGGTTTCACGTGGGGCATTTGTTATCTCATATGCCATTCCCAGAGAGCGACAGGTGGACATCACCGTATACAGTTGTGATGGTAGGTTTGTCAGAAATTTAGTAAATGGAATTGTGCCTGCCGGTGAGCGTCAGGTTGTTTGGGATGGCAAAGACGGTGCAGGTAGACAGCAAAGCAGTGGTGTGTATCTAGTGACAATGAGAAGCGTAGACTTCAGGTCAGTGGAGAAGGCAATTATTGTGAAATAAGAAAAGGCGAAGTGAAAAAGCCAGACTCCCGCGTGTGGAGTCTGGCTTTTTTTATCCGGAGTGTGGCTAAACCTATGGCGATTGACAGCTCGGCTTGCAGCGTGACTATTTTCGACGATACATCGTATAAGATAAATGGCTCCTGAGGTAAGACTGCTATTAAGCCGTAAGTGTTATGAATAGTCATTGAAAGTCGACAATATTGACGGTCATTCCATGAGGTTCAGTGTCCGGCTCTGGCAGACTTTTGTGTGAGTCACGCAGCGAGCTAAGGTGCATTGATATTATTTCGACGCTGGCTACTATATGAAGTGTCGTGCAGGAGGAAGTGTGACGAGCAGAGTTCTCTACCATTCATGTAAATTGAACTGCTATGTTCCTAAGGCATTTAATATGTTCACCTTGAATGAACATCTACAAGTATGGCTAGCCGAAATCGCTGATGTTGAACCCAAAATGGGCGGTAAGTATGAACTGTTTTGGGATCCTAATGATAGAGACAACAATAGCACCATTGGATGCAAGATAACTGCAATCGAGAAGCACAAATTTCTTGCATTCGAATGGAAAGGTCCCAAGCAGTATAAGCATTTTATGAACGTAGCCAATCCTCTGACACATGTAATCGTATTCTTTCTGCCGTGTGATGGGTCGGTTGCAGGACCTTGCACTGAGGTGCATCTTATTCATAGTGGCTGGGGAGATTCAGCAGAATGGGAAGAAGCCAGATTATGGTTTGAAAAGGCATGGGATTTGGCATTTGATAGGTTGAGGGAGTATGTTGGTCATCGGTGAAGATTTCGGATGATCGGCGATGTACACTACGCAGATTGACTGGCTCCTCTCTGGTGAGCATTTTGTTCGGTATCGGACATTGATTGATCTTCTGGGTCGAGAAAAAACCGATCGAGAAGTTCTGTCAGCAAAAAGGTCGATTCGCACGCACAGGTTGATCAAGGACATTTTCAGAAGACAGAATGTGAAAGGTTATTGGGGATCGCAGCGTGATATTTACAAATGGTGGCCAAGAAAAGATAGTACATTTTGGATGCTTGGCGTCCTGGCCGATTTCGGATTTTCAAAACAAGACCGGAATGTTGCCCGTGCCTGTGAGTATGTGTTTAGCAAGCAATTTGGCAGTGGTGCTTTCGGTTGGGCACCACCGTCTGCTCCAGGTGATTGTTTTACCGGAATATTGACCGAATCGTTAGCCAAACTGGGTTACGTTGACGACCCAAGAATCAAGAAAGCTTACAGGTGGCTTGTCAACAGGCAGCGTCTTGATGGCGGCTTTTGGTGTAAGGATACCGGACAGCCCGGTGGTCCTCGAGAATCCGAGCCCAGTTGCGCGTTTGCTACACTCTGTGCGTTAGGAGCACTAGCGCAAAATCCCCAGTTTAGGAATTCAATTGTTGCTGAAAAAGCGGTTGGTTTCTTGCTGGAATGCTGGGACAATCGGGCAAAGATCAAGTATGCGGGCCACGATTCTCAAATCGGCGAGGGCTGGGAAAAGCTCAAATATCCGTTTACTGATTACAGGATTCTAAAGTATCTTGATGTTATAACGCAATTCAAGCATGTAGTAAACGATCGACGCGTCAAGATAATGGTAGATACGCTACTTGCCAAACAGGATGAGAATGGACGATTCTATGCAGAGTCCATTCACAATGCATGGTCGGGTTTTGATTTTGCCCAAAAGAAAGAGCCGAGCAGATTCATAACCCTCATTGCTTGTAGAATTTTAAAGCGATGCGCTACTTAGGTTGAAACACCATTGTACCTGTAATACTGTGTTCACTTGACACTATTCTGGAGGAGCATACAATAGATTTCGTATCATGATATTGACCTAATGGCAAACAGGTCAGAAGGGATTTTTACCGATTCAAAATGATAAGGCAAGACGATCTCGTTCAGTGGCTAATTGATAATGGCGGTGAGGTCATCCGCTACCGGACAGCCTCCGAACTAACCAACGGATATTCGGTATGCGCGCTTGAAGAAATGGGCCGTGATTTACTACAGTCAGAAGTAGTACAGTATTGGTTGAGTTGCCTCAGTGGTAAAACAGGATTCAATGACATTCATGGTCGTAGAGATAAATGTTTTGAAAATGCGATGGGTAAACTCACCCTTTTTGGCCTACGAAAGGGTATGGCAGATTTTGACCTGAGGTGCAAGACCTATCTGAACCTGATTACGGGTTTAGATAAGGAGTGGAGCGTGATTGAAGTTCTCAGTCGAACCATCGTCGCATCATTGCTTGCCATGGGCGGATACTTGACCGAGACAAAGGTGCGAGGGTGGATAGAGGAGAGACTAGATACAGTCTATGGATTTGTGAAGAAAGGCCTTTATTCGATATATGTTGACAAGTTTGAATTCAAGAATATCCCGGCTGCTTTCAAGAATCACCCCCTTATCAATCCTGATTTGTACGCGCACGGTAAATTTGCCTTACCATGGATATACGACATATTTGCTTTTAGTGTCTTGCATAACCAGACAAAAGAACAAGGTATCAGGGCAAAGATCGCAAGCGTCATTTCGTATATTCTCGATACGCGCTACCAGCAATTGCACGACGGCTACGGTATTGTACTCACTGGCAAGAATCGCTATAATGTGATGGGATGGAATGTTTGGTTGCCCGGGTACAAAAGGATGCATACTGATAGTTTTAGCATGGGATGTTTCATTCAAAGATTGGAGCTTATGTCGCGCTTTCCTGATGTTCTGTCGAATCAATGGTTTACGAATAATCTAGATCACTTGGGGAGTTTCAAAACTGATAATCGTGGATACATATTTCCTAAGCAATACATACAGGAGCGAAAGAACTCATATTTCGTAACCGGTGCGCATATGGGACTCGGTGAGAATCGTCGCAACAAATTAGCCTATAAAGTCGAATCAACTTTTTGGATGCTGAAGATTATGAATAATGTTGTCGGCGTATCTGAAAGGGCATGACAATGCGGGGTCACAGAATTGCTGCGATAATTTTATGTATTGTTACTTTTCATCTGCCCGCTGCTCAGATATCGAATTTGTCTCTGCCAGAAATAAATGATTTGTATAATGATTTGAGGCATACATCGCTTGATTCAAATAGAATAATAGACACAAGATATTTTTCGATTAACAAAGACGTCGCCGAGTTTGAGTTCAAATTCGGCCGCTTGTACTTTTTCAAGCCAGTTGCTGACCGAGTGGTCGCCGGCTATTTTGAGGGCGGCGGTGTTTTTCGCCTGAATGCTAACGACGAGATAGAAAGGCATCAGATAAGACGCTTTACTCGCTGCGATAGGGTGGAGCAGGAGTTTGAACGGGCATTGTTTTTTTTCACCGACGACACTTACGAGCAGATACTTGCGACACAACAGTTCGCCGATGTCGTCATCGGAGATTCGGTGCGCGAGAATGCAGGGGTGTTTAGGGAGAAGATTCGCGACCGTTTCATATGGAACATAGATGCTAGAATATTGGCCGATCTCATTAAACCGCACGAAGGTCATTTCTTCAATGCATTCTTGGAATGTCTAGACGGAAAAGAACTAATATATATCATCGATCCCCTGGATGAAGAAGCGGTGAGCCTGTTGAGGTACGAGAAAATCAAGTTTTCAGAACGGGCTGACTTTGAGACGTGGTACTCGTCCGGTGCGATGGATACATTGGTGTCGAGTGACGTGAATTTCGATATCGTGCACACTGATATGGAAGTTAACATCGATGATAAACAGACGTTAGCAGTAAAGGCCAAGCTTAGGTTCGCAACTCAATGCGATAGTATCAGAATGGTACCAATTGAACTGGTTCATATACTGCGCGTACAAACAGCGACTATTGATATTATGGATACATGTTTGGTTATTCAGGAAGACAAGACTTCTGACGCGCAACTATGGTTGGTATTCAAGGAGCACCTGAAGAGCGGCCGTACGTATGAACTCGACATCGAATACTCAGGCGATGGTATAATCCAAGATCTCGGCGGCGATAATTACGCAATTGTGGCGAGGGCTTCTTGGTTTCCAAGTTTCTACACAAATCCAATAGACCCGAGACGTTTTGTGATGCAATTTGCTGTCCCCAGGCAAATGACCCTTTTGGCGACCGGCGAATTCATACGAGCATGGCAGGAAGGAGATACTGCTTTCTCGATGTGGGATAGCCGTATAGAACATGATTTTGCAGGTTTCAACTACGGTGAATTCTCTGTGGTTTCCGAAAAAAGCGAGAAGTGCAATATCGAATGCTACACTAATGTCAAACTGAATAATGATCTTTCCGAGATCAGAAGGTTGCTCGAACAGTACAAGGAATTGCAGTCGGCGCTGATGTTCCTGCCGCACGAGTTGACGACCGATCGGGTAGGAAAAAATGCCGCAATTGAGAGCCGTAATGCCTATGAGATATACAGTTATTTCTTTGGGGAAAGCGCGTTTCGAGAGATAAAGGTATCTCAGCAACCTCAGACTTCGTTTGCCCAGAGCTGGCCCACGTTGATTTACCTACCCTTCACTGCTTTTTGGGATAAGTCAATCAAAGATAGACTGGGACTGCTGCGCGGTGAGGTGTCTGTAATGAGTTATGAGACGATAGCTTCTCATGAAATTGCGCATCAATGGTGGGGCAATACAGTAATGAGAAGTTCATACCATGATGAATGGCTCACGGAAGGATTCGCTACATATTCATCAGCGCTTTATCTGCAGGCGAGCAGTGGTATTGATAGATTCAAGGATTACATGAAAATTCAGAGGCAACAGGTACTCGCTCACGCCGGGGAGGGTTGCAGCTTTAATGATCTTGGCCCTATTTGGCTTGGGCAACGATTGAATTCACTAGATTTCCCTGTTGGTCGACGTTTGATATATGCAAAGGGCGCGTATGTGTTACATATGCTGCGCATGATGCTTTTTGATTACGACAAAAAAAGTGATGATCGGTTCGTCAGCGTGATGAAAGATTACGTGCGTAATTATGCGGGGAAGATAGTGACAACGGACGATTTCAAAGAAATTGTAGAGAAGCATTTTGACGCTGACATGGATTGGTTCTTTGAGCAGTGGGTGTATGGCATGGACATTCCAATTTATAAGTTCGGCTATGATATCGAAGAAACGAATGGCAGTTATTTACTCACGATTACGGCGCAGCAGAAGGATGTCTCTCCTTCTTTTGAAATGCCTGTCCCATTTTTAGTCAATTTCACTGATGGTTATGCCGTCGTACGTCTGATGGTCAGTGGAGAACAGGCTACTGCGAAGAAGTTTCGTCTACCACAGAAGCCGATTAGCATTGAGCCCAATCCTTGGAGCGCAGTACTGTGTACTATTGTTGAGTGATCTTGGTTCGTAACCAGATCCTGAACGGCTGGAGGAGGTAATTTGTTCTGGTTTTTTTTCGGCATATGTTTTGTCTGTTTCATGGTGCGAACAGTCTACAACTACTGGGTTTTCAGGCATCTGCGACCGGTTGGGGGGAAGCGTGTGTTGACAATGCTCTATCTGAACATGGCGGTCCTATGGGCCGCGTGGTTCTCTATGAATTTTTGGGATCCAGTCAGAGTTGCGTTGCCCGTTTGGCTACGATGCATGGGACTTCTTTTTTTTGCCACCGGCGTGCTGCTTTTCATACTGGGCGACATCGCGATGCGTGGACTGGCCAGTGAAGGGAAAATCGTGACAAGCGGGATATTCTCGAGAATAAGGCACCCCGTGTACCTTGGTTTCAGTATATGGGTTGTCGGTTTTCCAGTATTCATGCAGAGTATGTTGACCTTGGCGAGTGCGGGTCTTTGGATAGCGTGTTTCCTGTTGTGGAAACGCTGGGAAGAACAAACTCTGGTGCACAAATACCCTGCATACCATGATTACAAGAAAGAGACGTGGTTCTAGACATACGTGGTAGACCATCGCGGCGGCGCTATCCAGGCTTCAAGTTCGTGATATACTCATGCGTTAAAGGAGGAAAATAATGGCGAGGGTTAAATTGGACCTGCCGAAGAAATTTGATTTCGCAACTGACATACAAGTTTGCATAAGTAGTATAAACTATGGCGGTCACCTGGGAAATGATTCCTTGCTTTCTCTGATCCATGAAGCACGGATCCGATTTCTCAAGAATCACGGCTTCACAGAATCGAACATTGGTGGGGTCGGAATAATAATGGTCGATACCGTTATTCTGTATATGTCAGAGAGTTTCCATGGTGACATCTTAACATTCCAAGTTGCGGTTGGCGCAGTCAGTAAAATGGGCTGTGATTTCTATTTTCTCGTGATAAATAAGGACACGGGTAAGGAAGTGGCTCACGCAAAAACTGGCGTCGTCTTTTTTGATTATGACGCCAGAAAAGTTGTAAGTACGCCGGACAGATTCCGAGATTTGTTTGAAAATTCGCACAGTGTTTGAATAATCCATAAGCAGTAATGAACTTTGGAGGTTATGATGAAAATGTTGCATCCTAACAGCTTAGCGAGCACATTAGATGCAGTAAACGAAGCTTTCTTCATGGGACGTGCTTTGACAAATCCTGAACGAAAGAAAATCACCGCGTGGATTGCCGGTCGGCAGGGGTTGAAGGGCGCCTATCGTGGCATGTTCGCACCGACGCCGCGAGATTTAAAGAACGGCATAAGGCTGTTCACCGGAGAAAGAGTGGTTTCTGGCGCAGCCATCGGTCATGTTCTTGGAGAAGAATCTAGTCGCGCATTGATTTTGCTTAATGGTAGCTCGCCTATGGCGCGCGAGGCTTTGAAGAGATCGAATAGAGGTATGTTGAAGGCATTGATGAGCTGTGAAACGCCCACTCGAGTGCGTGGGTTCTATTGTTGTGGCACTTGTACAGCGGCTCTGTGGCGGCATTTAGCTGTGGGTGGGTTAGAACATTCAAAAAGGCGTCTGGAGGCGGGACTGAGGGTTCTGAAAACGTATCGCGATGGTAGTGGCAAATGGCGACGGTTTCCTTTTTATTACACGCTGCTGGCACTGAGTGAAATAGAAAGCAAACTGACGATGGATGAGATGCGCTACACAGGTTCTATTTGTGAGCGGTTATTGAAACGCTATAAATCAAAAAGCAAAATTGCCAAACGCCGTCGGGTATTGCTTGAAAAAATACTTGCAAAGTGCTGATGGGGTCAAATCTCTACTTTGAACAAAGCCAGCAAGATGCTGTCTGATCTGATATAGCTATGGCTAGGCAATTGAGAATACAATATCCGGGGGCGTTCTATCACGTCATGTGCCGCGGCAATGCGCGCAGGAAGATATTCCTTGATGACGCTGATAGAATTCGATTCTTGAGACTGCTGCATGAATCGATTGAAACATATCAGGTTCTTCTTTATGCATATGTGATGATGGACAATCATTTTCATTTTGTTCTGCAGACGGTCCGCGCTAACCTGAGCGAATTCATGAGGCGGTTCAATATATGCTATACCGGATGGTTCCATTATCAACACGGTACGTGTGGTCATCTGTTTCAGGGACGCTACAAGTCGCATTTGGTCGATGCAGATAGTTACCTTTTGGAACTGTCACGGTATATTCATCTCAATCCCATTCGCAGACATAAACGTCAGAATTCTGATTATCGCAATCGTTTATCTTATATCCGTAGGTATCGGTGGAGCAGTTTGCCAGGATATTTGGATGCTAGGAATGTCGACGACCTCGTTACTTACGATATGATCATTGAGATGATTGGGGGCCGACAGGCGTACAGCCGGTTCATAACAGATGGTATACGCCATGGTATTGGCGATTTGTTTGAAGAGGTGCAACATCAGACAATATTGGGTGATGACGATTTCGTGGCTTTGGTAAAGAGTAAGTTCATTGATGATGGATCATTGCGTGACCAACCATCGTACCGCGGTGTGTGTGCCGATACACTTTCGCCACAAAGTGTGTTGTTGTGTGTTTCCAAGGTATATGGTACTTCGACGAAGGAATTACTGCAGCGTCGCGGGGATGGAATTCAGCGAGGTATATTGGTTGAGATGCTGTACCGCTATTGTGGCATGACACTGGCCGCAATCGGACGATTCGTAGGCGGTATTGATTATGGTGGAGTACATCAACTACGCCGGCGTTTGAATAGCTATATGAGTAAAAACGAACTGATCAGGGAGAAATTCTATGCTGTTGAAAATGCAGTTAAGAGTCTTTGTTCAAAGTAGAGATTTGACCCCATTGGGTGTTTTAATATGCAGCGTTGCGATGAGAATACGATAATCGGTCGTGAAAAGGAATTACGTGAATGGTTTACGCGCGGTCAAGACGAATTGATGCAGGAGATCGATGGCCTGGACATTGGTTGGGGTGCGTCGCAGCGTTGGGTTACTTCCAACATGCCCGACATTACCCGTGGCCGGCATCTTGACTTTGCATGCGGCTACGGAACGTTTCTTGCCCAAATCGGCTGGCGTTTTCCAAAGGCTAATCTGTACGGACTCAATATAGATTATGAGGGACCACACGCATCGATCAAGAGATTACTCGACCAGGCAAGAGTCCGGGTCACTTTAGTACAATCTGACGCTCGTGAAATGCCCTTTGCCAGTCGGAGTTTTGACTCGGTTAGCTGCTTCCTGGGCTTGCAGGATATTCAGATCGGCTTTGGCCAAGATGGTGTGCGGAAAGCGGTTTCCGAAGCCGTCCGTGCGCTTAAACCGAATTGTTGTTTGACTCTCGCCGATGATTTCACATTTGATACATTGCTTTCACTATTTGATGGACAAGGCGTAGAAGTAGTTTCAAAGGATGAATTTGCATTAGACGTCAAATGGAGCCGCAGTGTTGCCGAAGCAGCGATAAGACTCTACAGTGAAGGTTGGGCCGCGCAATCCCGTGTTAGAGGAGTGCAGGAACGAGAAGAGGTGCGCATCGATGCATACCAGCGCATGAAGGTAGAAATGGAGCTACAACTCCGTGATAAGGGATTCTATGTGCCACACGGGCCCGTACGCATGGTGGTGGTTCAGAAATGTTACGAAAGATCATGCCGCCGTAATGGCAAGAAAGGAATCGCATAGAATGTTTCATGATATACGAGATGCAATACTGAAGAGAATGAATTACCTTGAAAATATGGATAGACAACATAGGAGTGAAAACGCGCCGGCGCACATCCGGCTCCGGCAGGTACCGCGGGAAACCGGTATGTTCCTTGCGCTCCTAGCTTCGCTAGCACCGAAAAGTACTTATCTTGAAATAGGTACGAGCGGCGGATATTCCGCACTCTGGCTCTCGCTTGCGTGTCGGCATACAGGGACCAAACTCATTACTTTTGAGGTATCAAAAGAAAAGTTTGGCGTGGCACGGGAGACATTTCGTTTGGCTGGGGTTGAAGATATCGTGAAACTCATACATGGCGATGCGAGGGCGTATCTGGGCGATTACACTGATATTGGGTTTTGCTTTCTTGATGCCGAAAAAGAGATATATGCCGAATGCTATGACATGGTAGTACCCAACATGATGAAGGGTGGGATTCTGGTTGCCGATAATGTGATCAGCCACAAAGATATCCTAGCAAGCATGGTTGATCATGCTATGCATGATGCACGTATGGATGCTGTGGTTGTACCCATTGGTAGCGGAGAGTTGGTATGTGTAAAAAGATGATTCGAGATGAAAAATTCGTGAGCGAGCCCATCAAACCAGTTGCAGGTACTTTTAATACAGGAGCAATGGCGAGAGGAGAGCCTGGATTACCTGCACGTTTTGTATGGCGTAGAAAGGAATATACAGTCCTGCGGATTCTGGATAAGTGGAAGGAAACGTCACCGTGTAAGAGTGGCGGTAAGGAAAAATATGTGCGTAAACATTGGTATAAGGTAGAAACTGATAGTGGAGAAATAATGAAGGTCTATTTCGAGCGCAAATCACTGCCCAGGGGTCAGCGAAAGATAAGATGGTGGTTGTACTCAATGTCGGGCTAAGCGGCTCCAACAAGCAAGAGAATGGTGGCGGTGCATCTTTTGAGGGTGGTTTATTGACACGACACTACAATTTCTTTATTTTTGATCTCGATGGGACACTCACTGATCCTAAGGTCGGGATAACGAATTCGATTCGCTACGCACTTGAGCGTCTGGATATTAAGGAAGGAGATGAGAGTCGTTTGGTTAAGTTTATCGGTCCCCCATTACTCGAATCCTTCTGTAGATATTATGGTTTGAGCGATTCCCGAGCGAGACAGGCAATAGACTATTACCGCGAGTATTTTACCAACAAGGGAATTTTTGAGAATCAAGTTTATGACGGAATTCGCGATTTGTTGTCTAGATTACACAAACACAAATGTCAGTTAGTCATTGCGACTTCAAAACCGACAATTTACGCAAAGAGAATATTGAAACACTTCAGGTTACATGGTTACTTTGATCTTGTGGTTGGTAGCAATATGGATTTGACACGGTCATCGAAAAGCGAGGTCATCACCGAGGTTTTGAAGTTCATGCCAGATTCAAAAGGTAAGGCGATTTTGATTGGTGACCGCGCAGATGATGTCATAGTGGCTAAAGCATATATGATAGACTCGGTCGCGGTTGGTTATGGGTACGGTTCAGAATCGGAGTTGATTGCGGCAAAACCTACATATACTATACGCACAGTTGGCGAACTCACCAGATTGTTACTTGGTTTTGCTGAGATTTAGAATCTTCGTTATCCTGCCTTGACAAATAGCAGGATGCGTTTATAATATTGTATGTCAAAGACAAAACGTACATCGGGCAAGCGACATAAAAAGATCAAGGCACGGTTTCGAACCGTCATCTATACGTTGTTTGGCGCCTATATTATTCCACGCGGTGGCGAGGTACATGTGGGGAACCTTATTGAACTCGTTCTTCCTCTTGGGTTTTCTGCAAATGCCATAAGGCTCGGGCTATCCCGGATGGCCCGATACGGTGTTTTCAAGATCCGAAGGAAAGGTCGCCGCAGCTACTATTCATTGAGTCCAAAGGGTATGCATCGGATGGAAAAGGGTAGGGTGAGAGCCTTTGATGTTAAACACAAGAAATGGGATGGAAGATGGCGATTAGTCGTCTACAAGGTGCCCGAGACGTTGCGTACCTTGCGAGACAAACTCAGAACCGAGCTGTGTAACATGGGCTTTGCTAGTCTGAGTGCTTCAGTTTGGATTTCACCGCATAATCTGCGCTCACATATCGTTGGGATAGTCAAAGAAATTGGCATGACCAAGAACGTTGAGATGTTCGAAGCCGAATATACAGGTTTTCGTAGCGCAAAGGAGTTCGCAGTACATATGTGGGATATCGAGGCTCTTAAGAATAGGTATCAGGTTTTCGTCCGCAAATATACGACGCTACGCTCAAGATTTGAAAGCTTAGAGAAGAGAGGAAGCCTGATGGATCCTGGGGAATGTTTTGCGGAGAGGTTCTGCCTGACTGCCGAGTACGTTGCTCTAAGGTTGGATGATCCAATGCTTCCACTGGAACTGCTGCCAGCCAATTGGGTAGGGTTACGAGCACAGATGTTGCATGATGCAATGTGGCTTCTGCTCAAGCCTGCGGCAGATAATTTTGCAGATCTAATATTGCAGCAATGAAGATATTTTACTGGATTATTTTCATTTGGTTCTTTTTGTCATCTTGTGGTGTGCGTACAAGGGCGGCAGATGTCGCGCTCTATTCGGATCGGGGCGCGAGCGACGGCTGTGTGACTGCCACGAGAAACATGTTTGAATGGATGGGACTTGATGTTGAGTTGATAGATGCGGACTATGTCAACGGTGGTTCACTCAGTGATTTTCGGATTATATGTTTCCCAGGCGGTAACATGTATTATTATGCTCAGGATATCACCGAGTCGGGCAAAGATAAGATCCGGGAATTCATCAGTGACGGCGGAGGTTACGTGGGCATTTGCGGTGGAGCATACTTCACTGGAAAACGTGTTTTCTGGCAGGGTGCACAGCTGCTCATGTCTCCGCTGGGCATTTTCCCGGGTACAACAGATGGGCCCATTGATGCAATCGCTCCTTATCCGGATTGCGTTATGTGCAAAATTAATATCACCGAGCGCAGCCATGCCATTACTCAAAGCGAGCCTGACAGTGCTTGGATTATGTATTGCTACGGACCTGTGCTCTTACCTGAAAGTACTGCCGCTGTTACTATACTCGGTACCTACGACATCGTGGACCAGCCGGCAATGATTGCGTTCGAATATGGAAACGGTAGAGTGTTTATTATTGGTACCCATCCTGAATTTGAGGAAGATAGCGAGCGAGATGGGGTTACTTTTGGGGATGGTTTTGATGATCGGGGATCGGACTGGGATTTGATGAAGAAAGCGGCTATGTGGTGCGGCGGTGAAGGTTTCAACGAATAATATCTAATATAGGAGGCGAGGTGAAACAACTTCTTGTGCTCGTGTTGGTCCTTTGCATATTATCAGCAAGGGCTGATGATCAGTCGGTCAGATTCGTGGTTGTTGGCGACCGAACCAGCAATGCGGTTGAAGGAGTTTTCAGTGACATAATTGATGAGATATTATTGCTACACCCTGATTTTGTCATCAATGTGGGAGATCTTATTGAACCGCCAAGCGAAGGCAGTGCCGAGATTATCAATCAGTGGGAAGAGGTTCTTAATACCATAGAGATTCTGCCTTGCGATTTCTATTTCGTGCCGGGCAGTAATGATATCTACAGCAACCTGAGCGGTGACATATATGAAGACATGACCGGCTGTGAGAGATACTATTCTTTTAACAAAGGTAAGAGCCACTTCATCGTGTTGGATAATTCAATAACCGCGTGGACACCATTATCTGACGCCGACCCTGAGCAATTTACCTGGTTACTTCAGGATCTTGAGAAGCACAAAGATGCTGAACACATTTTCGTTTTTCTCCATGTACCCTCTTACTTGAATGCTCTCAGTGCCAATGCGCCCTCGCCCCTTGTAGAAGCTTTCACGAGATTCCGTGTCCGTGCGGTTTTCAGCGGCAGTCTCCATTCGTATATGTACTTAAATGAAGATGGTACTGATTATATAGTCATTGGCAGCTCGGGTGCCGAAACCGAAGATCTGGATCCGGCAAAAGGTAACTTCTATCACTATTTGTACGTCACCGTAGACGGCGAGATTTATGATGCGGCAGTCATCCGGAAGGGCAGTGTTTTTCTACGCAATGTCGTGACCGGCAGCGACTATTTCAACATCCAGAGGGCACAGGGTGAGGTGGTTTCATTTCCAGATTTATTCTGGTATGAGGATTCGCCCAAGAAATCCACCAAATCACGTTTTCGAGTCAATAATACTGGCATTGATTCAATAAATTCTCCTCTGGTGTGGCATTTTGACACCTTACGCTATTCGATTTCCCCTTCATGCATACCTATAGCACTTGCTCCAGAAGAAACAGCAGAGTATGAGTTTGAACTGGAAACAAAAGACGATGCGAATATTTTTCCATTACCACATTTTGCAGTGGCATTTCCATTCACCTACGGTAAGATCTGCACACTGAAGAGCAGCATAGGGGTGAGAAGAGTCAAAAAAGTAAAGAACTTCAGCACAGGACCGCATATCGACGGTATGCTCGAAGAAAGAACATGGGATAGAGTGAAGCCGATTACTGAATTGGCTAGAGCAAATGGGGAGGCGTCGTCAGTTGAAAGATGTGAGATATATCTTGGACATGACAAAGAAAATGTATACATTGCAGCACGATGTTTTGATAGTAACCTCAATACGCTGCGAGTGCAAGCGGCTGAAAATGATGGTTCTGTGTATGCTGATGATAATCTTTGGTTCTTTTTTGACACCAATATGGATGAGCAGACTTATTATCAGTTGATCGTAAATCCCAATGCCGTCGTTTTTGATCGTTCATGCAGGATAGAGCAAGGACGGCCGGAGACTGATCTACAGTGGAACGGACCGTGGGAGGTGATGTCAGGACGCGAGCCAGAGGCATGGATTATTGAGATGCGAATACCGAAGAGTGAATTGGCGCCATTTGATGAGAAGAAGTGGGGGTTCAATTTTAGAAGATTACAGACTAGGCTAGCCGAAGCAGGTCACTGGTCCCTGCCTTTCGGACATAATCCGAGCAGCTTTGGCATTATCGAATTTGATTAGGCACTGATCAGAGGAGAAATAGCATAGAACAGAAGAAGAAATCGAGCTATGGTTCTTGGCGTTCACCGGTTACGGCTGAACTCGTTGCACGACAGAGCACAAAATTCGGGGATCTACTCGTTGATAATGGTGTTTTGTATTGGGTTGAGAGTCGTCCTGCTGAATCTGGTAGGAGTGTTATTGTGGAGCACACACCAGACGGGGCCTCGCGTGACGTAATACAGGCACCTTTTAGTGCGCGTAGCCGAGTTCATGAGTACGGCGGTGGCGCCTTCACCGTCAACAAAGGAGTCGTGTATTTTGTAAATTTCGAAGATCAGCGCATCCACGTGAAAGACACCCGTGGTGCCGTTCGTCCGATCACGCCCGAAGATGACAATCGCTACGCAGACCTGTTTGTTGACAAAGAACGGAGTAGGATAATCTGCATACAGGAAGCGCATGGAGGAGCAGCGAAAGAACCGGAAAATACCATCGTGAGTGTGGGTTTGACCGGAGCTGCGAGACCGCAGGTATTGGTTTCCGGGAGTGATTTCTACTCCTCACCACGCATGAGCCCAACCGGTCGGCAGCTTGCCTGGCTCAGTTGGAATCACCCAAATATGCCTTGGGACGGCACTGAATTATGGATTGCCGAAATCGACAAAGCTGGCGCACTGTCGAATCCGCGCAAGGTCGCCGGTGGTGTCTCCGAATCCATTTTTCAACCTGAATGGTCACCAGATGGGGTATTGTATTTTGTTTCTGACAAAAACGGTTGGTGGAATGTCTACCGGCACTTACCTGGTACGGCTGAAATAGTAACCGAACTGAATGCTGAATTCGGAATGCCCGAGTGGAATTTTGGTCTATCAACTTATGGATTCGCTGGTCTTGGCAGGCTTGTATGTATCTATAATCAAAAAGGTATTTGGCACTTATCAACCATTGATCTGAAAACCGGAAAAATGAAACAGGTCAAAACTAGTTTTACCGACATTGCGCATCTTAGGACGAGCGGTGAGTGGGTCATGTTCTATGCTGGTTCGCCTAATGAAGGATTGTCAGTGGTAAAGCATAACCTCTCGACCGCAGAAACGCGTATCATTAAGCGTTCAGAAGAATCATCTTTTGACCCGGGATACATATCAAAACCCGAGTTGGTCGAATTTGATACGACCGAGGGTGCGAAGGCTTACGGTTTCTTTTATCGACCTCAGAATAAGGACTACTTAGAATCGCAGAACGAAAAGCCACCCTTGATCGTTGTCACACATGGTGGCCCTACTTCTTGTAGCTATCCTTCATTCGATTTGAAGATTCAGTTCTGGACGAGTCGGGGATTTGCTGTCCTCGATGTGAATTATGGAGGCAGTACAGGTTTCGGGCGTCCTTATCGTGAAAGACTAAAAGGAAAGTGGGGCGTCGTGGATGTTGATGACTGCGTCAATGGAGCTAGATATCTGGTGAAGAAGAACTTGGTTGACGGAGAGAGACTCATTATCCGTGGCGGTAGCGCGGGTGGTTATACTACGCTTGCCGCACTTACGTTTCGTGATGTCTTCAAGGCCGGTGCCAGTTACTATGGAGTCAGCGATCTCGAGGCGCTTGCACAGGAGACCCACAAATTTGAATCGAGGTATCTGGATAGCCTCATTGGCCCTTACCCCGAAGCGGCGAGTATCTATAAGGAACGCTCGCCCATCAACTACGCACAACATCTTTCCGCACCGGTCATATTCTTTCAAGGACTGGGTGACAAAGTAGTGCCACCGAGTCAAGCCGAGAGAATGGTGCAGGCTTTGCGCAAAAAGGGAATACCAGTTGCCTACATTGCTTTCGAAGGTGAACAACATGGGTTTCGCAAGGCGGATAGCCTGAGGCGTAGTCTAGAAGCTGAGTTGTATTTCTACTCTCGTGTTTTTGGTTTTGTGGGGTCAGACCTTGAAATTCGAAACTAACCATCAGGGACGGTCACTGTGCATAATCCGTAGATGGTGAGTCCCATTTGTATATAAACGTAGTTTCGAATTTCGAGGTCTGACCCCGGAACAACTTGACATTGTTTGGTACGTGGTTAGAATAGCATATCTAAGTATTGTTAACCGCATCAACCCGAGGAGGATGTTCGTGAGAATACTACGTTTCATATTGTTGATTGTCTTAACATCGGTCATTGGCTTGGTGGGTTGTGGAGCCAAGGAGACTCGTTTTGTCACAATCGGTACCGGAGGTGTGACCGGGCTCTACTATCCTACTGGTGGGGCCATAAGCCGGATGTTGAACAAAAGATTCAAACAGTTCGGAATCAAGGCTACGGTGGAATCGACGAGCGGCTCGGTGTTTAATATCAATGCGGTACTACAGGGTGATATGGAGTTTGGAATCGCGCAATCGGACAGGCAATATCAGGCTTACCACGGTCTTGCTGAATGGACAGGATCTGGACCCCAAGAGGATTTGAGGGCTGTTTTTGCCATCCATGCAGAACCTATTACCTTAGTGGTTTCCGAAGCGAGCGGTATTGAGGAAATAAGTGACTTGCGCGGGAAGAGGATTAATCTTGGCAATCCGGGTTCAGGACAGCTCCAGAATTCGAAGGATGTATTGAATGCAGCAGGGCTCTCAGACCAGGATATAATGGCCGAATATGTGAAAGCCGTTGAAGCACCAGGATTGCTGCAGGATGAGCGGCTGGACGGTTTTTTCTATACGGTTGGTCATCCGAACGGTAATATAAAGGAAGCTTCATCAGGAAGAATAAAGGTATTCATAGTGCCGATCAAGGGTGAGAATATTGACGAGATGGTCGAGAATTATCCGTATTACACGAAGGCTCTAATCCCTCATTCATTCTATCCACGCGCCTTGAATTCCCAAGATATAGAGACAGTCGGGGTCAAGGCAACTTTCGTTACGTCGAGAAATGTCGACGAGGAATTAGTCTATGCTTTGTCCAAACTCGTGTTTGAAAATTTGGAAGATTTCAAATCGCTACACCCGGCTTATAAGTATCTGACTAGACAAAACATGCTACAAGGGCTCACTGCGCCGGTCCATCGTGGTGCTATGAAATACTACAAAGAAGTCGGTCTTGATAAGCATATCGATGCGAAATTGATTGTTGACTGAATGGCTTGGGCATCAGATTGAATGTCTTTCTTGAACATCCTAGAACGCGGTGGGTCTCCAGTACCCACCTTTTTTGTCGCAGGGTTGCTGACATATGCGTAGAACTGAAGGGTTGAAGAGAGCCGAAGAGATACTCAAAGAAGAAACCGGGCGCATAAGGCAAAGACGGCGTGTCGATCGAATAGTAGTATCATCTGTTGCAGTTGCATGGTCGATGTTTCAACTCGCTTTGCCGCGGTTCATCATACTTGACAGCGTAACAATAAGAGCAGTACATTTAGCATTTGCCGTCGCCTTGGTGTTCTTGACGATACCGATGTTCAAGCGCAGAATCGGTATAAGGGCCTTGAGCGCGACGAAATACATACCCACCATTGACTTCATCTTTGCTGCAGCCGGCTGTCTATTGGTTCTCTATATCGTCGTTGATTGGACTGGGATATCCATGCGTGCCGGTGTTCCCAATGCAAGAGACATAATCATTGGTATTGGCCTGATTGCCATTGTGCTCGAGGCATCACGGCGCGTCATAGGTTTGCCGCTTGTCATTATCGCAATTCTTTTCACTCTCTATGCCTTTCTTGGTCCCCATATGCCTGCGATATTTGCATTGCGTGGCGTTTCTCTGAGCAAATATCTTAGTCAGGTGGCATTGTCAACAGAAGGTATATATGGCATTCCATTGGATGTATCAGCCAATACTGTTTTTCTATTCGTGCTTTTGGGGGCGATGCTTGAACGTGCCGGAGCAGTCCATTTCTTCAATGATCTGGCGATATCATTGCTGGGTCGATTCAAGGGTGGTCCGGCAAAAGCTGCAGTTGTGGCAAGTGGGCTGACTGGTTTGGTTTCGGGCTCGAGCATTGCCAATGTTGTTACCACTGGAACCTTCACGATCCCTTTGATGAAGAAAGTCGGTTATCCTGGGAAGGTTGCCGCTGCAACCGAAGTGGCCGCGAGCACTAATGGACAACTTATGCCGCCGATCATGGGCGCTGCAGCTTTCATTATTGCCGAATATTTGAGCGTTCCGTATCTCGAAGTGGTGAAGGCAGCTGCGATTCCGGCATTCGTCTCTTATTTTGCTCTGTTCTACATAACACATCTCGAAGCCTCCAAATTGGGAATGCGGGGGCTCCCAAAATCAGATGTTCCACGCTTCGCCGTCGTCATGAAGAACGGCTTCTACTACCTTATCCCGCTTTTCATGTTACTCTATGAGTTGATGGTCTTACGGCATACGCCAAAGCTCGCAGCATTTAACGCAATCGTGGTTCTGATGTTGATCATTCTTGTGCTTGAAATACTCAAAGGTTGGAGAAAACAAAGTGGTGTTGCACGATCGTTCGTGAGGGCGGTCAAGACAATAGGTAATGGTTTTATTGCGGGTTCACGCAATATGCTGACCGTTGCTCTAGCCACGGCCTGCGCTGGAATTGTCGTGGGTATTGTCACGATGGGTATTGGCAGTATGATCGTGCAAATCGTTGAAATACTCTCAGCCGGTAATATTTTCCTGTTACTTTTGATCACGGCAATTGCGAGTCTTATAATCGGAATGGGGTTGCCGACAACGGCGACATATATTGTTATGGCCTCGATTACTGTGCCGATAATTATCAGACTGAGTGCGCGAGGAGTAGTAGATTTCGTGCCGGCAATGGCCGCACACTTATTCTGTTTCTATTTTGGCATCCTTGCCGATGATACACCGCCGGTTGGTTTGGCAGCTTACAGCGCAGCGGCCATCGCAAAGTCAGATCCCATCCCGACAGGGATCAAAGGTTTTACCTATGATTTGAGGACCGCTGTGATTCCCTTTATGTTTGTCTTCAACGCGGAGCTCATTCTCTTCGGCGTGCACAACCTCGGCCAGGCACTCCTCATATTCGCAATGGCAATATTCGGCGCCTTTGCCTTTGCTAACGCAGTGCAGGGATGGTTTATTGTAAGGAACAAGATTTATGAGATGCCGCTGTTCTTTTTAGCTTCAATAGTGTTTTTTCATCCTGCACTGATTACAAACGTGTTGCATTTAGACCATGGAATGAGATATTATTTCTACGGCGCAGGGTTCGTGATTTATGGTTTGTTGTACTGGCTGCAGAAGCACCGACAGAGAAGTCTGGGCCAGTCATGAATTTATAGTTTTCGGAAGTAGGGAGGAGAAGAGATGGCTAAAGGATTAGCAGTGGGTGATAAGGCACCTGAGTTCTGTTTACCCGACGCCAAGAATAATAGAGTATGCATAAAGGATTTTAGAGGCAGATGGCTCGTTTTATATTTCTATCCAAGGGATAATACTACCGGGTGCACAAGAGAGGCAGTCGATTTTTCCAAACATCTCAGTAGGTTCAAGAAAATGGGCACAACGGTCATAGGTATCAGTCCGGATTCACCAGTCAGTCATGCTAATTTCATTAACAAGCACAATCTCAAGATCATTCTGCTGAGTGATGTCGAACATAAGGTACTCAAAGCATATGGAGTTTGGCAGAAAAAGAGAATGTATGGCCGGGAATATCATGGAGTGGTGCGCACGACATTCATTATCGATCCGAAAGGCAATATTAAGCATAAGTGGGAAAAGGTCAAAGTCGCTGGTCATGCCAATGCGGTCAAGAATTTCGTGGGGATGAGCTGTGTGAGAAATGTCGATTTATTTTGACACACGGGAAACGGGTACATGCTGAGAGTGATAGAGAAGACTTGGAACGAGTTCTGGGCTTATCATTGGCGTGTTGAAGATCGCCATCATATTCCCGGGATTTTTGAATGGGATCGCAAGCTTGTTGCTTTTATCGAATACGCATGTCGGCTCAAGCCTCCGGCACGAATTCTCGATCTTGCTTGCGGTGGTGGGGATCAGGCAAAGATATTTGCCGAGAAAGGGTATGAAGTAGTGGGGATTGACATCGCACCCTCACTAATTGAATACGCAAAAAAACAGTTCAGGGAAGCTGGTGTGAGGGGTAGTTTTATCACTGGCGATATGCGCGAAATTGATTATAATAAGGAATTCGATGTCTGTGTCATTTTGAGTGGTTCATTTGGATTCTTTGGGTATGCCGAGGACTTGAAATTGCTGTGTGCCATACGATCCGCACTCAAGCAAAGCGGTAGGACATTCATAATGTTTTTATCAGCAACTCATCCTCCTAAAAGCAGCCATACATGGCGGGAGATAAGCGATGGCTGGGAGCTGAATGAAACCTGGTTTGACGCCGAAACGAGTACCCGGTGCGGTAAGGCTTTTATCATTCGGAAAGACGGTACGATAGTCAAGCCAAAAAGGGAATCAGGGTATTGTGCGGATGAACGGATTCAGTGCTACACTATTCTTGAGATGCGCAAGATGCTTTCCGAAGCTGGTCTTGAGTATGTATCATGCTATTCGGATCGACATCTTGATGTGCCGCCGCAGCCGCGGTCAAAGGATGCGGTGATAAACATCGTTGTTGGCGAGCGAAGGGCGGCGCGATAATTGTTTTTTTGTGAAGGGAGGAAAAGCATGGCTGGTCGTGAAGATATGAGAAAGGAAGTGTGGGCTCATTTCAACGATTTTCAGCCCATATTCCTGGCAACCATAGACGGCAACATCCCGAGGGTAAGGCCGGTAACGCTGATCCATTTTGATAAGAAAATGTGGGTTACGACCGGCTCGGGCAATGCAAAGATGGAGCAGATCAAGGCTAACCAGAACATCGAGTTCTGCTTGTTGCTGGGGTCTGGCGAGAACGGTGGGTATGTTAGATGTACGGGCCAAGCCGAGATCGTCAGTGATGCATCGACCCGTAAGTTGATCGCAGACAATACCCCCTTCTTCAAGCAATTCTGGAAGACTGCAGATGACCCAGGATATGCGTTGTTGCGTATACATGCTAAGGAGGTTGAATACTTGCGTCCGGGGGCTATGAAGGTGGAGAGATTTTCTGTAGCATAGCCAACTCTTCGTTTTTTGTGAGTGCTACATGCATACGAAAAGGGTGATATTGTTTCACAGGGATCCAGGTAAGGTTGAGCCGCATATTCGCGAGCTGAAGAGAACAG
>Ga0111198_1004_pt1 | contig 40280 bp, 40 predicted proteins | sample DeeMarSWOR324_28_FD_80370 | JGI IMG/M metagenome (GOLD analysis project Ga0111198, IMG submission 80370) | candidate division WOR_3 bacterium SM23_60
AGCTCACTCTGCAAGATCTTCGTGCCACGAGCGTCCGGTCCGACGAGCACGGTGGCAGTTGGTTCACCACGCATGATCTCATTCGCAATTGACGGACCAGACAGCACGTACACCCGGTCGTGCGCGTGTGGCAGAAGCCCAATGATCTCAGACGGCCGTCTGAGGGTTGGAATGTCAATTCCCTTGGTCAGGCTCACATAGTAGCGCGCACTGCTCGTCGTATGCCGTAATTGTTTAACGACGGTGTGTAAGACTTGCGAAGGAATTGCAAAGATGATGGCATCCGCGTCTTCGACTACACGCTCTATCGTACTGTCGATCGTGATCTGCTGCGGGATTGGGCAGAGCGTAAGGTATGGCGTATTGTCCCGTGTCGAGCGCACGCGTTCTGCCCGTGCCTTGTCATACTCCCACAGCTTCACGGTATGACCGTTCATATGCTGCATGATACCGAACACCGAGCCCCAGTTACCACAGCCGAGAATACTGAGGTTCACTGTTTTCTCCAGATCTTCGTCTTTGGTTCTTGCCCGTTTAGCAATCTCTTGATATTCGATCGGTGACCTATGATAATGAAAAGTGTCATCACGATTATGAATATCCTATCAAACAACGTTGCCTCAGCAAGGATGAAACACACGAGGACGAGAGAAAGCGCGAACGCGAGTGATGCGAGCGAGACAATGTTTGTGACCAGGTAGACGGCAATCCACACTGCCATCGCGATGGTAAATGAACGTGGCATCAAAGCGATTGCAACACCGATCGTCGTTGATACACCTTTACCGCCCCGAAAGGCGAAGAACGGGTTGAGAATGTGGCCAAGTATAGCACCGGCGCCGGCACAGGCGCCAGGATATGCGAGACCCTGTGCGAGAATAACCGGCACAAATCCTTTGAGCCCGTCGAGGATGAATCCGATTATGAAAAAGGGTAATCCCATGGCCCGGCCTAAATTCGTTGCTCCGATGTTCCCGCTTCCTATACGCCTGAGATTTTTTCCGCTGATTTGGGCAATGAGGTACGAAAACGGAATGACGCCAAAGCACGCTCCGACAACGAACGCGATAATACATGATACTATCATTGCCGCCTCTTTTTGACAACGTGAGTTTTGATGAGCAACGGTACACCGCTGAAGCCGAAGTAGTTACGGAGCATGTTCCTCAGGTATTTTATGTAGCTTTCTTTCACATGGGTCGTAACTGTTGCACGGAAGATCAGTGGTTGCGTTTGTATCTGTCGCACATGAAGCAGGTGGCCCCCAGTTGGCGATTGCAGATGCGTCGTGAACGTCCTGAGCGTTTCTTTGTCGACGACTTTCTTGTTTTCATGAATGGTGTTGAGGATGTGTTTGAGGAGTGTTTCTATACCGTACCGATTTTTCGCGGATATCGGTACAACCGGTACGAAGTTGAGCGATACTAACGATTTATAGGTTGATGGTATTATCTTATCTCTGTTGCCCTTGTTGATGAGGTCGATTTTGTTTGGTGCGATAATGAGACACTTCGCCTTTGAGAGTACGAGTGCGGCAATCCGACGGTCTTGATCAACAATGCCGTGTGTCGTATCAAAGACAAGAATGGCAATATCCGCATGGTCAATCATCCGTATGGCGCGCATCATCGAATAGAATTCGACGCGTGTTCTGATCCGGCTTCGTCGGCGTAGGCCACATGTATCAATGACTTCCAGTGTGGTCCCATTATAGCGGAACTGGGCATTGAGCACATCGCGAGTCGTGCCGGGCTGTTCATCAACGATCGCGCGCTCTGAATCAGTCATTGCATTGAGCAGTGTTGATTTGCCTGCGTTCGGCCGGCCGAGAATGAGTATTCTTACCTTATTTTCTCGTTTCTTTCGACGCTCATGCGGCAGGAGCTCGACGGTCTTATCGAGGACACGGCCAAAACCGATGCCTGGCTCTGATGCCACTTCAAAACTATCACCAATACCGAGTCGTGCGAAATCGGGAAGATTGCGTTGACTCTCTTTGCTGTCAGTCTTATTGACAAGGAGAAATATCGGTTTGCCTGATTTCCGCACGTGTTGGCAGATGCTTTCATCTGCCGGCGTGAGCCCTTCTTTGCCGTCAACAACAAGATAGATGAGATCTGCTTCGCGCACACCCATGTCGATCTGTTTACTGATTTGGCCTGCCAGTGTGTGTTCCTCATCGGGGAAAAAGCCACCGGTGTCAATGATGTTGAATGTCGTACCACACCATTCGACCTCACCATACACCCGGTCGCGTGTAATACCAGGTTCCTTGTAGACCACACTGAGGCGCATGCCAATCAATCGATTAAAGATTGTTGATTTACCGACATTTTTCCGGCCGACGATGACTACTGTAGGCATGTGATGAGCTCCCTGATAGTGTGCGGACTAATAATAATACGCTGGCCGTGCAACTCTTGGTCATCGAGAAATGCGCCGCTATCATTCACGCAGTTCGGCGGCAAAATAATACGGTCGTACTGTTTCTGCGTCCGGTGTAGGAACTTCATGAAATCATTGCCGCTCAGCAGACCGGACACAGTTACTGAGTCGCCAAACAGTGTATTCGGAACAGCGGTGACGTCGATGGTGCTTCGGTCGCAATCACATTGTTCCAGTAATCTATCACGCAGTTGACAGACAAACGGATACGCGAGCACACCGGTGAGAATGAGGAACGTGCCGCGTGCGATTCTGTTCGGTCCGATGTTGGTAATGTCGTCGATAAAAGTACGTACCATTCCGATGCCATTTTCGTATTGAGGGAAATCATCATAGTAGTCTGCCAGTGGAATGGGCATATTCATTCGTACATACAATTCGTCGGCACAGTATACGAGTCCACAACCATACAGTTTTCTGTACATTGCATGTGCCGATTCGACACGTGCGATTGTATCCTGGACGAGGTCATCTGTAATTGCTGGTATTGACCGCACGTATTTTGTCTTGCCGACGGGCACGACGCCGATTGACTGTACTGCCGGATAGAACCTTGCCAGGTCACGTATGGTTGTGGAGAGTTCATCGCCACTCGTTACACCGGGAATGACAACAATCTGGCAGTGTAGTACGATATCGTGTTCTGCCAGGTGCCGGAGCTGTTCTACTATGTGCGCGGCGTTCTTATTCTTAAACAACCGATGCCGCAGTCGAGGGTTTGTCGTATGGACAGAAATGTAGAGTGGTGATAATCTGAGTCGACCGATTCTCTCTATATCATCATACGTAACATTGGTCAGGCTCAAGAAGTTGCCAAAGAGGAATGAGAGGCGGTAGTCATCATCGCGAAAGTACAGCTCCCCACGCAGCCCCTCGGGTAAACCATTAATAAAACAGAAATCACAATCATTCACACACGACTGGTAAACTGGTTGTTCCAGGGTGACGAAAATATCTTGTTCCGGTTTGAAAACGATTTCTTTTTTCATTCCGTTTTTCTCCACAACAACCGTGCGCAGCTGGGCACAATCATTGTAGAACTGGAATTCGAGAAAATCATTGATCGCATGACCGTTGATAGTGAGGAGCATTGCATTAGCAGGGATGCGCTTGTCATCAGATGTGACACACTGAACCATACTGGATTATAAGACTCTTTTGCTATAATTCAAGTATTTGTTTAACGTGGGCGTCAACGCGTTTGGCGTATAGCTTATAGCTTATGGCCTATGGTTTATGGCTTATGGTGAACGACATGTATGGTTCTGCCAATACCCAAGCGCCGATAACTGGAGCCTAACTCTGTTGACTTCTCGTGTTTCCTAAATATAATAAGCAGAAACGGCAGTAAGAAAATTCGGTCATAGACATGCAGTCTTGGAGCATGATTCACCCGTATCGGGTTTCAGGTATAATTTGGTTCTGGAGAGGCGTTTACTGCGCATAGTCAAGTAAACCCACAGCGTATGCTCCACAGCGACAGTTGTGACAATTGGAGGAACAATGGGTAAGACCTTAGCCGAGAAGATTCTATCAGAAAAGAGCGGACAGAACGCTCGTGCTGGCGATATTGTGATTGCGCGCGTTGATGTTGCTGCATTCCAAGATGGCACTGGCCCGCTCGGTGTCCGACAGCTCCAGAAGATGAAGATAAACAAAGTGAGAGCAGAGAAGTCCATTTTCTTCATTGATCACGCGGCACCCTCGCCGCGTCGAGAATTGAGCAACGACCATATGCTCTTGCGGGAGTTTAGCGCAAAAGCAGGGGCAATTCTGTCTGATGTTGGCGATGGTGTCATTCATCAGTGTCTTGTGGAAACGTACGCCAAGCCAGGCGACGTTGTCATCGGCGGTGACTCACACACATGTACGTCCGGTGCACTGGGCGCATTTGCTACGGGTATGGGCTCCACTGATGTTGCCATTGGTATGGCGATGGGCAAGTCGTGGTTCAAAGTGCCGCAGACCTACCGGATTGACGTGACCGGAGCGTTCCAGCCCGGTGTCTATTCAAAAGACTTGATCCTATATCTTATTGGCATGCTCGGTGCGGATGGTGCTACATACAAGGCCCTCGAATTCGGCGGCAGCACGATTGACAACATGTCAATGGCATCTCGTTTTGTGCTCTCGAACATGGCAGTTGAGGCGGGCGCAAAAGTCGGCCTCATTGCTTCGGATACGACGACTCGCGACTATCTCAAAGCCCAGGGCCGTGCTGCAGATTGGAGACCGGTCGTCCCTGACAAGGATGCACAGTACGAGAAGGTGATTACAATTGACGCCAGTCGCATTGTACCGCAGGTTGCATTTCCGCATACCGTAGACAACACCCGTCCGATCGACAAAGTCGGTCGGATTAAAGTGGCTCAGGCGTTCATTGGCACGTGCACGAACGGTCGTCTCGAGGATTTAGAAATCGCCTCACAGATTTTGAAAGGAAAGAAACGAGCTGCACACACACGTCTCATTGTCTGTCCTGCATCCCGTGATGTATATTTGGAGTCGCTTAGAACCGGCGTGCTTGAAACATTTGTACGGGCAGGCGCGAGCATCATGGGTCCTGGATGTGGCCCATGTGTTGGTGTACACGAAGGCGTGCTCGGTGATGGAGAGGCGTGCGTTTCAACTGCGAACAGGAATTTCAAAGGAAGAATGGGTAACCCAGACAGTTTCATTTATCTCGCTTCACCGGCGACGGTTGCCTATTCCGCCATCAAAGGTGCAATCAGTGATCCGAGAGAGGTCATGCAGAGAACGCGAAGCACGCACCAAGAAAAAAATAGGAGAAGTGAATTCGTATGAGCACGTATGTGCAGAATTTTCGATGCAGTGTAGAAAGAGAGTGAAAGGAGAAAAAGTATGGCTACATTGAAAGAAACATTGGCCAAGAAAGTTCCCGCGTTACGGGACGAAATCAGAGCATTTGTCAAAGAAAATGCGACCAAGGTGATATCTGAAGTCACTGTGGCACAGGCCTACGGTGGTATGCGTGGGGTGAAAGCGCTCGTCTGTGATACATCAGTGGTGCCGCCAGACAAGGGTTTGATTATTCGCGGCACGCCGATTGCCGAACTCAAGAACGAGCTTCCCGAAGCAGTATTCTATTTGCTGGTGACCGGTGAGATGCCTGATGATGCCGCAGTCAAAGACTTGACCCAAGAGATGAAGGCGCGTGCGCAGGTTCCTGATTACGTGTGGAAGATATTAGAAGCAATGCCAAATGACTCACACCCTATGGTCATGTTCAGTCTCGGTATTCTGGCAATGGAAAAAGAATCAGTATTCAGGAAGCGCTATACTGAGGGTATGAAGAAAACCGAGTACTGGGACCCGACGCTTGAGGACTGTATAAGCCTCATTGCGAGACTGCCGACGCTCGCTGCAGGAATATACCGAATGCGGTTCAATAAGGGTGCCCGGATTGAGCCAGATCCAAACATCGATTGGGCAGGTGATTTCGCACGCATGCTCGGTATTGATGATCCGTCTGGTGAATTTGCCAATCTCATGCGGCTGTACATGGTATTACACTCGGATCACGAAGGTGGTAATGTCAGTGCCCATACGTGTCACTGTGTCGGTTCGGCACTATCTGATCCATTCTACGCCGTTTCTGCAGGGTTAAATGGACTCGCCGGTCCTCTGCACGGTCTGGCCAATCAAGAGTGCCTTCGTTGGGTCATGATGGTGAAAGACAAGTTCGGCGGCGTACCAACCGACGAACAACTGAAGCAGTTTGCCTGGGATACGCTGAATGCTGGTCAAGTCATACCCGGCTATGGCCACGCGGTCTTACGTGTCACTGACCCACGGTATGCAGCGTTCCACGAATTCGGTACCCGTGTCTGCGCAAATGATGAATTGTTCCAGATCGTTGATAAGGTCTTCAAGGTCATACCGGGTGTGTTAAAAGAGCACGGTAAAGCTAAGGATCCATGGCCCAATGTCGATGCGGCATCAGGGTGTCTACTGTATCACTTTGGTGTAACAGAGTTTGAATACTACACGGTTCTGTTCGGTGTTTCACGAGCACTCGGTATGTGTTCACAACTCATTGTGAGCCGCGCCTTAGGTGAAGCGATTGAGCGGCCAAAGTCAGTCACGACTGAATGGGTGAAGCAGGCAGTGAAAGGATAGACCATGGTGTTGAGAGGAAAGGTCTGGAAGTTCGGCGACAGTATTTCAACTGACCTTATCTGTCCTGGACGATATTTCCATCTCCGCTCGAATTTACCTGAGCTCGCAAAGCACGTTCTTGAGGATGCTGATCCTGATTTCGCTGCGAAAATGGACAGAGGCGATTTCGTTGTTGCCGGTAGCAACTTCGGATTGGGCAGTTCGCGTGAACACGCACCGACGATCATCAAGCTTGCGGGAGTTTCTGCAGTTCTGGCAAAATCGTTCGCTCGCATTTTCTATCGTAATGCGATCAATGTCGGCTTACCGCTCGTCGAGTGTGATACCGACAGAATCGATAACGGTGATGAGATCGAAGTCGACCTGGCAAAAGGTATTGTGCACGACACAACCAAAGGTCTTGAGCTGAAAGCAACACCGCTTCCCAAAGCGATGATCAACATACTCAATGATGGGGGTCTTGTTGCTCACATTGAGAAGCACGGAGATTTTAAGCTCGACTGAGGGGCTGGAAGAGTTAGCTAACCTGTTTATCGAACACAAGAGGAGGTTCGTATATGATGGACGTTGACAAAGCCAAAGAGCATTTTGGCGCACTTGCTGAAGCACAAGTTAAGAGAATCGAGAAAATAAAGGCACAAAAAGACTGGATTGATTATGCAACGCTTAAGCCAATTATTATCGGGACAATCGGTGGCGATGGCATCGGTCCGCACATTACTGCAGAGGCGCAACGCGTGCTTGAGCATTTGCTCAAGGATGAAGTTAACAAAGGAAAAATCGAGTTTCGTACGATTGAGGGTTTGACCATTGAGCGCCGATCCGAGGTGAACAAACCAATTCCCGATGACGTGCTCGAGGAAATCAAGAAGTGTCACGTTACGCTTAAGGGTCCAACAACAACACCGAAGAAAGGCGATCCGTGGCCTAATATTGAGAGTGCCAATGTTGCGATCAGGAAAGAGCTCGATCTGTTTGCTAATGTGAGGCCGGTTCGTGTGCCATCACAAGGTATTGACTGGATGTTCTTCCGAGAGAATACAGAGGGAGCTTATGCACTGGGTCCATTCGGCGTCCAGATCGGTGAGGATCTGGCGCTGGATTTTACGCTGGCAACAAAACCAGGTTGTGAACGCATCATACAGCTAGCATTTGACTATGCCAAGAAAAATAACATTGATCGCGTGACCGCAATCACCAAGGCAAACGTGGTCAAGACCTCGGATGGGCTTTTCCTGAAAGCATTCTACGAGATTGCAAAGAGCTATCCGAATATCAATGCTGATGATTGGTTTATTGATATTATGACCGCAAAGCTTGTCGATCTCAAACGGAGAACACAGTTCAAGGTCATGGTATTGCCGAATCTCTACGGTGATATTCTCACCGATGAAGCAGCAGAGTTTCAGGGTGGGGTCGGTACTGCCGGAAGCGCTAATATTGGTAAACGCTATGCCATGTTCGAGGCGATTCACGGTAGTGCTCCCCGTATGGTTAAGGAGAACCGGACAAAGTATGCTGACCCGAGTAGTGTGACCCGAGCTGGTTCAATGCTCTTAAAGCATATTGGCTATTCACAGCTCGGGAAGAAACTGGAGATGGCACTCGACATCTGTGGACAGTTTGAGAAAAAACTGGTCATGACCGGTCGATCGACTGGTGCAACTGGCCGGGAGTTCTGCGACTACATAATGGCAACCGTTGCGGATCCGAACTTAGAGAAACGCTGGAACGAGTATCAAAAAGCTAGTTAAGGCGTTGTTGCGAAACGCGTGCCCCTGCTCTTACGATCAGGGGCATTTTCTCGCTGGCTTGACACCTTTAGCAATATGAGTACAATTCAGCATGCTGCTTGAGTCGCGGATTGCCCTTGTGACTGGTGGAGCACAAGGTATTGGTGCAGAAATCGCACAGGGACTCGCCGCGGAAGGAGCACGGGTCATAGTCACCGACATCAATGACAATGCCGGTACTCAGGTTTCCCGTGGTGACCGCATTGACTACCGGCACATGGATGTGAGCAATCCTGACGAAGTCGCCCGCACAGTGGATGAGGTCGTTCAGAACTATGGTAAGATCGATATTCTTGTCAACAATGCAGGCGTAACCAGTGATAAGCTCCTCCTGCGTATGACCAAGGAGGATTGGGACCGGGTTCTTGCCGTCAATGTGACCGGTACGTTTCTCGTGACCAAAGCAGTCGTACGCAGCATGATTAAGCAGCGCTACGGCAAGATTATCAATATTGCCTCGGTTGTTGGCCTCACTGGTAATGCCGGCCAGGCGAATTATGCCGCGAGCAAAGCAGGTATCATCGGTTTTACCAAATCGTGCGCAAAAGAACTCGGTGGGCGTAACATAACGGTGAATGCCATTGCCCCGGGTTTCATAGAGACAAGTATGACCAAAGACATTCCCGAAGAAGCCAAACAGAACTTCTTGAAATCAATACCTTTGGGCCGGGTTGGTCAACCCAAAGACGTGGCTGACCTTGTACTTTTCTTGTCGTCTGACAGATCATCCTACATCACTGGTCAGACTATCTGTGTAGGTGGTGGGATGGTTATGTGACATCTCTGTAAAAATGGAAAAGAAAGGAGCATACCATGGCACTGTTTGATGATGTAAGGAACATCATAGTGGAGCAACTACACGTTCCTCCAGAAAAGGTAACTCTAGAAGCCAAGTTCATCGAGGACCTTGGCGCTGATTCTTTAGACACGGTTGAGCTCATCATGGCATTTGAAGAGAAATTTGACCTCCAAATATCAGAGGAAGAGGCCCAAAAACTCGATACCGTTGGCAAGGCAGTATCGTACCTTGAGGAGAAGGCCAAGCCACAATGAAGAGAGTCGTCATAACCGGTCTTGGCGTTATCACACCGGTTGGCAATGACGCTAAGACAATGTGGGATAACCTTCTCACCGGTACGAGTGGGGTCGACACGATTAAGAGTTTCGACACATCCAACCACACGGTAACGATTGCCGGTGAGGTAAAAAATTTTGACCCGTGCGCACGCCTCGATCCAAAGGCCATAAAGCGCCTTGACCGCTGTGTCCAGTTGTGTCTCTGGGCAGCTGCCGAGGCGGTTGAAGATGCACAGATTGACTTCGATAAATATGACAAGGCGCAGATCGGAGCCATTATCGGTTCAGGCATTGGTGGTCTGCTGACGTGGGAACGGGAGCATACAAAATTCATTGAAAAGGGGCCAGCACGTGTATCACCGTTTTTGATTCCGATGATGATCCCGGACATGACCTCTGGTTACGTTGCTATTCAGTACGGTCTCAAAGGACCGAACTACACCACAATATCAGCGTGTGCTTCTGGTGCCCACGCAATCGGTGATGCCTTTAGGGCGATAAAGTATGGCGATGCGGATGTTGTGGTCAGCGGTGGTTCAGAAGCACCAGTGACACCATTCGCACTGGCCGGCTTCAGCAACATGCGTGCTCTTTCCCGTAGAAATGATGAACCGCAAAAGGCATCACGCCCCTTTGACAAGGCGCGTGATGGTTTTATCATGGCTGAGGGAGCAGCGATTTTTATTCTTGAGGAATTGGAATTCGCCAAAAAACGGGGTGCAAAAATCTATGCGGAGATCGTCGGTTTTGGTGCAACCGGCGACGGATACCATATTACTGCTCCGGCACCTGCCGGTGAAGGCGCACGCCGGTCAATGGAGCGTGCGATACGGGAGGCAGGCTGCACGAATGAAGAGATTGACTACATCAACACACATGGAACCTCGACCGAGCTCAACGATAAGTTCGAAGCGCAGGCGATTAGGGATTTATTCGAAGATCGTGCGCCAAAACTCGTATTGAATGCAACCAAGTCCATGATCGGCCACACGCTCGGTGCAGCGGGTGCGATTGAAACGGCCGTTGTGTTGCTGTCAATTCGTGACCGCAAACTCCACCCCACAATCAACCTCGACGATCCACTCGATGAATGTGCTGGTTTCGATTTCGTTACCGGTGCCGCACGAACAGTGGATATCGAGTATGCCCTCTCCAACTCACTTGGTTTTGGTGGTCATAATGCGACCCTCTGTTTTCGCAAGTTCCATGACTAGAGCACATGCATGATAAGGAGAAAGTCGTCATCGGTGTTGCGGGAGCGGTCTGTTCAGGCAAGACTGTGGTCAGTAGGATTTTTCAGCAGCTTGGTGCCTACTACATTTCAGCAGACATGATTGGCTGGCAGGTATTGCCCGATATTGCTGATGAACTCAAGGAGCGTTTCGGTGAGGACATTATGAACGGTGGGACAATTGACCGAAGAAAACTGCGCGACATCGTGTTTGCCGACGATGATAACGTAGCATTTCTTAACCAGCTGTCACACCCTCGCCTCGTGTCGAAGCTCATCGAGGCAATCGCGGATGCCACGGCACGGATTGTCGTTGTTGATGCAGCACTGCTGTTTGAGTGGCCCCGTGTTCTCGACGTTGTTGATGTTCCGATTCTCATTGTCGCGCATGAACAACTGCAAAAGGAGCGTGCTGTCACAGAGGGTATGGATGAGATGACGTTTAAGAGGATTTTACACGCACAGATGGATCAGATGCTCACCCAAAAAAAGGCGGCATATGTTATTGAAAACAATGGTACGCTGGATGAATTGAGGGAGAGGTGCGAAGAGATTTACCAGGAGATACAACGTGATTGTTGAGTGTGACAAGTGCCATACACGGTACAACGTCGACGAGAAAAAAATACCCGCAACGGGAGTTAAAGTACGGTGTAAGAAGTGCCAGCATGTTCTCTTCATCCAGAAGGAGCCAGTAACACCGCCTGAACCAGAAGTTGTGGTTGAACGGGAGAAAGAACCAAAGATACCTTCCCCGGCTGAGCAAGAAGCGCCGCCACCGCCTCCGAAACCAGAAATTCCTGAACCACCGACGCCAGTTCCTCCCGATGCAGCGCCGACCACACCGCCAGCCACAGAAGCGCCGCACGAAGAAGTGTCGGCACCGCCATCCGGGGTACCACCCGAGGAAGAAAAGAAGATGCACGACCGTGCCCGCCGGCTCGCCAAGGCGCTCGCATCAGATCTTGTCCTCTATAACAAAGAGAAAGTGGAGGCGGGATTGCGAGATGGTACACTGGTTAAATTGCTCGGGTCAGAAATCAGAAGGTCGTGGGAATACTATTGCCAGCAGGTTCCCAAACGCATTATCGAAAGTACTGACTATTTCAGGGAGCAGTTGAACAGAATCCTTGGTAAAGGAAAAGAAATTTTCAAGTAGTTGATTTCACAGTAATGCCAGTCCAGAGAAACAACATGGAGGTAAGACAATGAAGCATATGAGCGTATGTGTGCTCGCTGTGCTCGTTGCCGTTTCGTTGCTCAAAGCGGACAATGACGAGAGTAGCAGTGAACCATGCGGATCAGAGCAGTATCTTCTGATTCAGGGTACAATGCCAGGTAGTGCCGCAGAAGCACAGGGTGTAGAAGCCGGTGATATCATTGTTTCTTATGATGGTAAGCCAGTGCACTGTTTCGACAAACTCAATATGGCCAAAGAGGCGGTGAAAACCGAAACCATCGCAATGGTTGTGAAACGCGGCGAAGAAATGCTTACCTTCACTATACCAAAGGGTATAATCGGTGTTTATATTATTGAGATGTTTCCTGATATTGATTTCAGTGTCGAGAAAGATGCGGTGGTGATCGACGGCATCGGACCACTCGCATGGTCGAGCGGTGAGACAAACTCTTTTTTCGGGGTACTCGCTCGTATTACTGAACATCTTAATCTTGACCAGAACTATACGCATCTCATGGGCGTAAGTGGTGCGGCATTTCGGCTTCATTTTCATAAGGACTGGTGTCCGAGTTCTCCGGATCCAACGGTTGGATACGATTGCGGTGCGGTTGCCGCACGATGCCTCAATCTCGCGCCAACCTACATCTACGCCAACAAGGATACGGCAAACGTTGACAAGGTGACTCAAGCGATAGTGCAGTCAATTGACCGCAACATGCCGGTCATTGCGATTGATTTGATGCAAATTCCTGAATGGGGAATTGTGGTCGGCTATCAGAACGCAGGTGAGAAGCTCATTGTCCGTGACTACTTTGACCATCGCGAAGGCTATGATATTGCAGAGAAATTTCCCTGGGTCATTGTGACACTCGCGAGACAGGAAGGCGAGATCGACGATGTCAAGAATCTGAAGCAGGCGTTCACACGTGCCCAGGAGCTGTACGAAACAGAGATGTATGGTGATTACTATTCAGGAATTACCGCGCTCGAGTACTGGATACAACAACTCAGGACAGATGATTTTGCTGCCTACGATGATGAGAAGCTCGAGGAAGTCATACGTGCGAATGCATGGATTTATGAGCGGTATGCAGATGACCGCATGTTTGGTGCGCGGTACCTGAAGACTAATGCTGGGAAAATGCCGACCGTTGCAGAAGAGATAGAAAAACTGGCCGCACTTTACGAATCGGAGCACGCGCTATTGACATCAGAAAATAACATCGCGCCGTACCCAGAGTACTTCAAGACGATGAAAAGCTGGAACGACGAAATGCGGGCACAAGAGATTGAAATCCTCGGACAGGTGCGTGCTCATGAGAAAGACGCCCTCAGTGTGATAAAGCAAATAAATATGGAATTAGCACATTAGAACATAGCGATAGCGCTGACATTCACTTACCCTTACCGGTAAGGGTGATTAGAAAAAGTCTGCTTGATTTCTCCTCAGGCAGACTTTTTTACTATTTTGTAATAGTAGAACAGAATCGCAATCATAATCGTGATGAAGATTACAAAAGCATAGGCAATTGGTATGAGGTGTTCGCCACGTGTATTAATCCAGTAAGTGTCGAATGATATATAGGAAACAAAGAGCTGGACTGCAGAAACGAGAACGATAACAAAATGCGGTAGTGTTCTGTTGCGCGTTACCCTACGCACGACAAAGAATGCGACAATCCCGAAGACGAGTAACACGGCCGATGGAACGATGCCAGTGAAGAGGTATGAGGTTTTCGGGCCCCAACCATCGGGATTACCGTGAAAGTCGAAGTGTACGGCAATACGGTCAGGCATCTGCGTGTAACTCAGTAATACGATAATGACCGTAGCAATGAAGAGACAGATTGGTATCAGCAGAATATAGGGTTTCGCATACTCCTTTTCTGATACGTGGATGGGTTCTAGTACCTTGAGCTGTCCGATCGTACCTTCAACAACCGTTCTCAGTCGTTCTTCGAAGCGCTCTGGTCGCGCTGGTGAAACTGCAAATGTGCCCTTTTGTGATTTGATTATGAAGACATTCTTGAATGTTGTCAGCTGCAAGTTAACCAGGCCATACTCAGCGGTCGTGAACACACCGTAGAAACCGAAGAGCCCACCATTACCAAATGTACGAGCCATGTGTAGTTTTGAGATATCAGGAATTCGTGCGTACGCCTCAATCTCACTTAGTGGTATAGTAAATCTCGTACCGAAGACTTTCTCAATGGTTAGTGTGCCACCCAGGATGACGTACTTGCGTGGACTGAGCCCATAGCACGCAACGAGAACGCTGATCATGCCGAGGGCAAATGCCCATCCTAGTGGAACCATTACGACAAAGAATATCGCAAGTCCGATGAGCAGTACAGATACTAACGTTGTGATGATCAGTGCAACGGTATTGAGTTTTGCAGTCTTGAATTCCACAACAGGAGTATAGGAACAAATAGAATTTTGTCAAGGAAAGGGGACGGTGCTTGACATTTTGATACCTGTATCAGGTTGTTCACATTTTTCGAATGCTTTTCAATGTCAAAATGTCAAGCACCGTCCCTGGCAATTGATTGACACTGTAGTGAAAGAGGGTATAATTGAGCATGTCGCTCATGTTCAGTGTTTCCGGACTCAGGGGGGTTGTTGGCAAGGACCTCTTCCCAGACGTGGTGCAGCAATACGCTGCTGCGTTTGGTGACTTTGTTGGCGGCGGACGGATTGTCATTGGCAGGGATGCACGGCAATCTGGCATCCTGTTCCGAAATGCGGTGATTCGCGGATTGCATTCTGTTGGATGTGCAGTGATTGATTGTGGCATCGTGCCGACGCCGACTGTTTTGTTCACGGTTCGGAAACTGCGAGCGCACGGTGGCATTGCGATCACAGCTAGCCATAATCCACAACAGTGGAATGCGCTCAAGTTTGTTGGGCGCGGGGGATTTTTTCTTGATGCAAAGCAGCAGCGAGCTTTCGCTGGACGACTCCAGAGAGGAAAGATTCAGCACCGGACGAGGACGCGTCAGGACGTACAGTACACAAAGGCAGTTGACGACCACATTGATAGAATCGTGAGAAATCTGAGGGTAAGCGTACAGTACAACGTTGGTGTTGATGCGGTGGATGGTGCAGGCTCGCTTGCCTTGCCCCGGCTGCTTGAAAAAATGGGTTGTACGGTCACGCGACTCAATTGTCGGTTCAGTCCTGTATTTCCACGCAAACCAGAGCCAACACCAGAGCACATCAAAGAACTTTGTCAGCTTGTCCGGAAGAAAAAGCTAGATATTGGCTTTGCCTGTGACCCGGACTGCGATCGACTTTCGATTGTCGATGAACAGGGGATCGCGCTCGGCGAGGAGAGAAGCATCGTTCTCGCGACCGACTACGTTTTAGAAAAGAAGAAGGGTACGGTCGTAACCAATTTCTCCACAACCGCTCTCATGGAGTACATCACACACACGTATGGATGCAAACTGTACCGGACAAAAGTTGGTGAGGCGAATGTCGTTTCAAAAATGAAAAGGGTTAATGCAGTAATCGGCGGCGAGGGCAACGGCGGTGTCATTTATCCGAGCATGAATTTCACCCGCGACGCCCTCATTGGTGCCGCCTTGACACTCGCCATCATGCAGCGGCGGAATGCACACCTTTCTACGATCGTGGCTACGTATCCACACTGGTACATGATCAAGCAAAAGGTGCGGGCTCCACGTGAACACTTTGAAAGACGAAAGAATAGGATTATCAGGAGTCTGACCGGAAGGGTGAGCCTCGAGGACGGTGTTCGAGTGCACAGCCGAGACTGGTGGGTGCACATCAGACCTTCCCAGACCGAACCGCTCATCAGGATTATCGGTGAGGCCCAGAGTAGAAAGCAGCTCGTTGCGCTCATCACGACCGTGAGACGGTTGCTCGGCTCATAATTACCCGTGTTGTTGACTTTGTAGACTACTGGCGTACAATAGAACGTGGAGTTGGATGATATCGGTGTTGTAATACCTGCATACAATGTTGAGAAAACAATCAGTCCACTCGTACGGCAGATCGAAGATTTCGGTTTCAGGAAGGAGAATATCATTGTTGTCGATGATGGTTCAACTGATGGGACGGCGGTGCGCGTGCAGCAGTCGGGAGCGACGGTTGTGCGGCATGATACGAATAAGGGGAAAGGCGCAGCACTGAAGACCGGCTTTTCGGTTGCCCGGGCGCGCAAGCTGAGCGGTGTCGTGACGCTCGATGCCGACGGACAGCATCGCGTTTCAGAGATCGCCCGTTTCTTAGAAAAAAAAGCGGACTACGATATGATTATTGGCTACCGGCACGCAGTACAACGTATGCCGGCGATAAGAAAATTGACCAACAAAACAACATCACTCGTTGTTTCACTGCTTTCACGGCAGTACGTGCCGGATGCGCAATGCGGCTTCCGCTATATCGATTTGAAAATATTCAACAATGTTGTTCTTAAAACCGACAACTACCAGACTGAATCAGAGGCAGTTGTAAAAAGTATACGCTACAAGTTCCGGATCGGTTCTGTTCCCATTTCGACTGTTTACGATAACGAACAAAGTCACATACGACCATTCATTGATACAGTACGGTTTATTAATATGGCAGTGAGGTTCTTCTGGCATTGATTCTTTTGACCAATGACGACGGCTACGATGCCCTCGGATTCCAGACGCTCTACAAGGAGCTCAAAAAGGATTTTCAAGTTTTCGCGGTTGCCCCCCGCCGTCAGCAGAGTGGTGCGAGCCATTCGCTCACCTTGCGGCATCCTATCAGGGTAGAAAAAATACGTGAGGAATTCTATACGGTTGACGGTACACCAACTGACTGCGTCCTGCTCGCGTACCACGATCTTACGAGTACACCAATCGACATCGTCGTTTCCGGTATTAACCACGGTCCCAACATGGGCAGTGACGTTTTTTATTCGGGGACAGTTGCTGCTGCCTTGCAGGGTGCAACACTCGGCATAAATGCAATTGCAAGTTCCCTCATATCAAAGGAATATAACAATTTTACACATGCAGCAAAGTACACAAAGGATTTGGTGAAACGCGTCCTCGCTGCAGGTGTGCGGTCGCTGATACTGAATGTAAATATCCCAGAGGGAAAGGTCAGAGGTGAGACCATCACCAAAATGGGCAAGAGAATATACCAAGATAAGGTGATCAGGAACAGCGAAAAAGATAACGTTATGTACAGTGTGATCAACGGGACACTATCACATAGGATTGCCACAGATACTGATTTCAAAGCGATTGATGATGGCCTCGTTTCGATTACACCACTGAAATTGGATCTAACTGACTATGATGGCGTTAAAGCACTGAGAGATCATTTAGGGAAATGAGGATGCTCTGTGTTTGAATCACTGAATGAGCTAAAATACACTGCCGAAAACGGAAAAACGTACCTCATTTACTTTCTTAAATTCTGGGTTGCAGAGGACACACATGATTTTCTGACAAAGTACCAGATCAGACGTGCAGGCAAAGAGATTTTCTGGTATGCACGTATGTCACGGGAACGTGCTGCTCACGACTTGAACCTGCCCCGTGCGACATTTGGTAAGACACCGAGTAAAGCACTGCAGACACAAGTAGCACAACACCTGAAGAAGCTGTTCGTGCACGTCATAAAGAAAGGTTTGGATAGAGGCTTTGAGGAGTCGCACACGGAATTTGTATTCTCCGTAGAAACACCTATAGAGAAAAGAACGTGGCACGAGTAAACACACGCGGCCGTGTGACGTCTAATTTCTAGTTGACTTTGTACGGTATTTACGTATAATGAAATTAACGAACGAGGAGAAATGTGATGGTGCTATTTCTGTTTCAACAGCTATGTGAACAGAGCGGTCAGCAAACGGGAAATCCATTGCTGCAGCTCTTACCGTTGATTCTCATTTTTGTAGTCTTCTACTTTCTCCTCATTTTACCACAGCAGAGGAGACAGAAAAAGCATCAGCAGCTGCTCAGTGAGTTGAACAAAGGTGACCGTGTCATAACCTCATCAGGAATTTACGGGACCATTGCCAATGTAAAAGAACGTACGGTTATGCTTGTCATAGCCGACGGTGTTAAGGTAGAGATTGAAAAAGGCAGCATTTCTGGTAAAGTGAACAAAAAGGACGCAGGGTCGAGTAGTAAGTGAGATCAAATTAGTATTTCTATTTCCTTTCACTAAAGAGGATCTGTGGTTCTGAATGTTATCAAGTATCCTGATACAATCCTCAGGAAAACAGCAGTACCAGTAGACAAAATCTCTGAAGATATATTCAAGCTCACAGAGAATATGATTGAGACAATGATCAGAGAAGACGGCATCGGTCTCGCCGCGAATCAAGTTGGATCACTGTTACGGATATTCGTGATTAATACGACACCCCACGAAGACAAGCCGACGCCGGTTGTCATGATTAACCCTGAGGTACTCAGTCAGGAAGGATCGGTGACCGCTGAAGAAGGCTGTTTGAGTTTTCCTGAGTTGTATCTTACTATTGCCCGTCCCGAGAGGGTTCGTATGCACGCCAAGGATCTGTACAATGAAGATTTCGTCTATGAAATGGACGGTATTTTGGCGCGTGCGGTCCTGCACGAAATCGATCATTTAAATGGTACGTTGATTATCGATCATGTAGATTCATCCGAGCAGGATAAAGTAAAAAAATACATTGATGGTTTGCACTGTGAAACGACACATACATGAAGATTGTGTTTTTCGGTGCTGGTGATTTTGCCTTTCCGATTGCCAAGAAGATCGCCCAGGATTTTGTGTTGCAGGGTGTTGTTGTTACCAAGCCACGCCCTCGCGGCCGCGGTCGTAGCGTGACGCTTCCCGAAATCTCCCGGTGGGCTCAGGAGCAGGGGATACCGGTGTTTGCGCCAGACAAACCAGATGACGCACATTTCATTGAATCGGTTTCTGGTTACGCGCCTGATCTGTTTGTGCTTTCTGCGTATGGGCACATTCTTGGTGGTGATGTGTTGCGTATACCGAAGTATGGTGGTGTAAACATTCACCCTTCACTGTTGCCACAGTATCGTGGTGCCGCGCCGATACAGCGGGCACTTTTGGCTGGCGAAACAAAAACAGGGGTCACGATTATCTTCATGGATGAAAAAGTAGACCATGGTAAGATTGTGTTCAAGCAGGAAGTGGCGATCGAACCTCAGGATAATTACGGTTCACTTACTGCACGTCTCTCATCGGTTGCCACTGAAGCGATTAGCAATACTATCAATTCTATCGCGTCGGGGTCGTACAAGGTAGTAGAGCAGGATCATACGCACGCAACATACGCGCCTAAAATTAAGAAGGAAGAAATGGTGATTGACTGGCGGTTATCAACTGAAGAAATAATCGGTCTTATCCGCGCGCTCTCGCCCAAACCGTGCGCCCGTACACATTTCCGTGGCCGCACGCTCAAAATCATTGCGGCCGAGCCAGGTGAGAAATCACAAGAACCGGGAACAGTACATGTTGAACACAAAAAACTATACATCGGCACAGGAAATGGTTCTATTGTCGTACGCACACTGCAACCTGAGAATAGAGCAGCGATTTCCGGTCTCGATTTCATTAATGGGTTTCGCATACGAGAAGGAGAGGCGATCGGATGAACGCACGCACCGCTGCGCTCAAAGCACTGTGTGATGTCGATGAAGGAATGAATCTCAAGGAAGCACTCGGTAAGATCTTTGAGAAGGATGATCTTCCCGATGATGAACGTTCGCTCGCCAATGAGTTAACCTTTGGCACACTCAGGCACCAGGAAGAGATTGATGAGATTGTCGACAGTACCTACAGCGGTGATTTTGTATCGCTCGATTCTCAGCTGAAGAACGTACTGAGGATTGCCGTGTATCAATATCTCTTTCTCGACCGCATTCCGATCTACGCCATTGTCAATGAAGCAGTTAATTTCGGACGCTCGATGAAGGAACGGGGTTTGATCAATGCGGTCCTGAGAGGCATTATCAGAAATCAGAAAATCCAGGCACTACGCATACCGCGTGCGTGGGTTTTCAAGAAGATCATTGATGCCTACCATGTTGACGGTGAGAAAATAATTGATTCCTTCAAGATACGGCCCACGCCCTACATACGTATCAATCGGCTCAAGAGCAGTGTCGATAACGTCATGCGAAAGCTGGCTGCTACTGGTCTCGAATACAGAAAGGCTAATTGGTTCAATGAGTTCAAATCGGTGAACCGGCTCGGCACGATTATCAACAGTCCGCTCATGAAAGACGGCTATATATCAATCCACGATGAGGCGCAAGGATTAGTTTGTCATCTCGTTGCGCCACAGCCCGGAGAAACCGTTGTTGACCTCTGCGCCGCACCAGGGAGTAAGACAACATGTATGGCTGAGCTAATGGGCAATAGTGGTATGATTATTGCCATTGAAATAAGCGAAGTACGTATGAAGATGGTTGTCGAGAATGTACTCCGACTCGGTATCAACATCGTACGACCAGTGATCGCTGATGGACGGCATTACCACATAGAATGTGTGGATAAGGTGTTGGTTGATGCGCCGTGTAGCAATTCAGGTGTCATTGCTAAACGGCCAGAGGTGAAGGAAAGGGTAAATGCCAAAGTCATTAAGCGACTGGCACGGCTGCAGTACGAACTTATCGCCAATGCAGCGACGTTTTTGAAAGTTGGTGGGGCACTGATCTATTCTACCTGTAGTATTTTACCACAAGAAAATGAAGAAGTCATAGAGGCGTTTCTGGAAAACCACCGTCACTTCGCGGTTGAACATGCGAAAGAATTTACCCCTGTTGGTGATACATATGTAAAGGTACTCCCTGGTGAGTATCACACCGATGGCATTTTCGCGGCGCGGCTCAAGAAAGTCGCCGAGCCATCGTAGTGGTACAGGACACGGTTAGCCACTAGCACGCGCACTACCCGACGTTAGTTTTTACAGCACTCAAACGCCGGGTGCGTACCCAATAAACACTATCAATTTCTGCGATTAATTGTTGCAGGACGTATCGAGAATATTCCCCACTTAAAAAGTTCCGTAATTTCGTGAAATTATAGTGGACTGTGTACTTTTTGGGACTTGACAAATAATTGATAATGTATAAAATGGTAAAGAATGGGGAAAAATGGGTCAAATTAGATTTCGGGGATTCTTCATACATAACCTTGATGACCGGAAACGGTTGGCGATACCGAGTCATTTTCGGAACGTCTTGGTTCACGAGTCTGAGGGTAAGTTGATTCTCACGCCAGGCTATGACCGCGAGATTGCGGTATACGCACTGAAGACTTGGGAGAAGTTCGAAGAGAGTGAGCTGCTTACCCTGTCCATGGACCGGGTACAGTCGCGTCGCTACCGGAGACATTTCACATTCGGAATCAAAGAAGACCATCTTGATGCACAGGGACGGATTTTGATCCCAACTTTTCTTCTTGAACACTCTGGTATACAAAAAGAAATCGTTGTTGTTGGTGAGATTGACTATTTTACACTGTGGTCACCTCAGCAGTATGAGGTATTCAGTAAGGAAGTCGATAAGGCATATTTGGAAGATGCAGAAAGCATTGAAAACCTGCGAAGGAGGAACAATGAGGGTTCAAGCCGTTGAAGCTGTTAACAACAAGAAGGTCTCGTTCTTCTTGCCGAATGGTGAGATCAATGAGCAAGAATTCGAGACGTTGGAGAAAAGATTCAGGAATATGCTCGACGTGGGTGAGTTCAACATCATCATTGACCTATCACGTGTTAGTCACATGAACTACAAGGTCGTCGGTTGGCTCATTGACTATCAAAAGAAGTTCAAGGACCTTGGCGGTGATATCAAGTTGGTGAACGTCTCGCCCTATCTCTATGATATATTGAGATTGTACGGATTTTATCCGTTCGAGATTTTCCCGTCAAAAAGAGCTGCACTTAAGAGCTTTGCGTAGGCTTTGCTAGCTGCCATACCATGCTCTTTCATCAGCCCGTACTCACGGCTGAGGTGGTTCACTTCATGAACCTCACGCGTGACTGTGGTGTGTTTTGCGATTGCACGGTTGGCGGTGGAGGACACATGCTCGCAATGTTGCAGGAGACGAAGAAGGCGCAGTTCATAGGCATTGACTGGGACCCCGAGGCAATCGCCGAGGCACGCTCACGCATAGGTGTACACATGGACCGCTGTCGCCTCATTCAAGACAACTTCAACAATCTTAAGACGATTCTCAGACAGCAGCATGTTGATACAGTCGCTGGAGTACTTTTTGATCGCGGTGTTTCGCATCACCAGCTCGCGATTGCACGCCGCGGGTTTAGTTACAAACACGATGGCGATCTGCTCATGAATATGACGCCGGACAAGCCCGCGTTGGTTGAGCGATTGCACAATACGACTGAACGAGAACTGGTTTCTGTACTCAAGACGTATGGCGACGTCCGCAACTGCAAAAAACTAGGTGCCGCGATCTTCAAAGCACGGCGCGCTTTGAAAACAACACGGGATTTGCGTACACTGGTTGAGGAGGTGACGCCGAGACGGTTCTGGAAGAAGACGTTGCCGACCGTTTTTTTGGCACTGCGGATCTGGGTTAACGACGAATTAGAAAATGTCAAAACCGCCCTGACCGCGGCATTTCAAACACTCGAGCAGCGTGGTCGAATTGTCTTCATCTCCTACCACTCTGGTGAAGACCGTATTGTGAAAACTATGTTTCGTGAATACGTACGGAACGGCTCTCTCAGAATGCTACACAAGAAAGTGATCCGTCCTAGCGCACGAGAGGTTACTGAGAATCCTCACGCGCGTAGCGCAAAATTGAGAGCAGGTGAAAAGTGCGTGCACTCATAGTGCTCGTAGCCGTCGTGGTCTACTTGTTTGCACTGGTTTTTCTCGAGAGTGAACTCGTCAAACTGGAGGCACGGAACGAACGTCTCACGAACCGGGTGACCGAACTCAAGAATGAGAAGAAACGTCTTGAATCTGAAGTCATGGAGCTCAGCAATCTTGCGGTAATCGAATTTGAGGCAAAGAAGCGAGGGTTTATTTTTCCTCAAAAAGAAGACATTCTGGGTGTTATTAAATGAAGCGTACACGTTTGCTCAATGTATTTCTCTTCGTCCTTTCAGTGGCGTTCTTTGGCTATCTTTTCTACATTCAGTGCCTTCGACACCGACACTATGAGAACAGAGCAAAAAACCAGCACGAGAAAAAGTTCGTGCTCATTGGAGCGCGGGGTCACGTATACGACCGTAACGGTCTACCGATCGCCACATCCCGGCAGTGCTTTTCTGTTTTCTGCACACCGCGGTATGTCCATGACCGAAAACGTATCACCCGTGACATTGCCCTCATTTCAGGTAGACCGGAAAGTGTGATCCGGCGTCTGATGGATAAAGGTACTTTCTTCTGGGTAGAGAGAAGAGTGAATTTGCAGCAACGCGATCGGTATCTCGCCCTTGACGACCCCGGTATTGGGTTCACACACGATCTTTACCGGCAGTACAACATGGGTGACATTTTCAGAAGCCTGGTCGGTGTTTGTGGTTCAGACAATTGTGGTATCTCAGGACTCGAGCTGCAGTTTGATGACATCCTGAGCGGCAAATCGGGATTTGCCATTTATCAAAAGGATCCAACCGGTGAGACATTTCCGTACCATAACTATCCAGAAAAAGATCCCATCCCTGGTCAGGATGTGTATCTGACAATCGATCTTCAAATGCAATCAATACTTTACGCAAATCTCAAAGAGGCACTACAAAAGGAAGATGCGCACTATGCTGCCGGTCTCATTATCGATCCCCGAACGGGCGAGATCATTGCCCTCGTCAACGTCGGCAGAACCAATGACCATCGTAATCATGCTGTCTGTGATGAATTTGAGCCTGGTTCTACCTTCAAAATTGTGACGCTGACACATGCGTTGCTTCAGGGTATACAGGAACATGATATCATTGATACCGAAGGGGGTACGTACAGACTGCGAGGTCACACAATACATGACTACCGGGATTACGGGTGCGTAACATTCAGCCAGGCGGTTGCCCATTCCAGTAATGTCGCAATGGTCAAACTCAGTTTAGATTTTGATCGGCAGAAGTACTTCTTGCTTATGAGGGATTTGGGTTTCGGTCAGCTGACTGGTGTTGAATTTCCGGGTGAGGTTGAAGGTCGGGTACCAAATGCTGAGAAGATCAACGATATTGAGTTTGCCACACTGACGTTTGGTCAAGGTCTCACCGTCAATCTGCTGCAGCTTGCGTATGCATATCAAGCAATTGCCAATGGAGGTGTACTCAACAAACCGATTATCGTCAGTGAAATTCGAGAAAACGGGAAGGTCGTGTACCGCGCTCGATCAATGCGTATACGACGTGTCATTGATTGCGAAACGGCTGAGCGCGTTACCAACATGCTCTGCGCTGTCGTCGAGGATGGCAGTGGTACAGAGGCAGCCATCCAGGGAGTCAAGGTTGCCGGCAAAACGGGTACAGCGCAGAAGGTCGTTGATGGGAGATACTCCAATTCATCGATAATCACGACCTTTGTCGGGTATTTCCCGGCACACGACCCGGACTATTTGATCGCAGTCCTCCTCGATGAACCAAAACAAGGATTGTGGGCGAGCGCCATTGCCGCGCCGGTTTTCCGTAATATTGCTCAAAGCATTTATCAAATGAACTCTCATCAATATGCTGCTAAGTGAGATGATTACTTCACTCGATTGCAGAACAGAGAACATGAAGGATACAGATATTAGCACAATTGAATACAACTCTGGTAAGGTTGTCCCTGGCGCACTTTTCATTGCTATTAGAGGCGAGCACCATGATGGTCATGATTTTGTTGTGGATGCAGCGAATCGAGGTGCTGCAGCAGTTATGACCGAACGGCGGGTAGAGATATCGCTTCCTCAGGTCATTGTCAGTGATACGAGAAAGGCAATGGGTACGGTCGCACGTACTTTTTACGGCAGCAATGGCATGCTGAAAATCGGCATCACGGGCACGAATGGTAAGACAACGACGGCATTTCTTATCCACTCAATACTCGATGAAGCAGGAATGCAACCGGCGCTCATCGGCACAGTATACTACAGAGGTAAGACCACGAAGAAGGCAGTAATGACGACGCCGGAGAGTCTCGACCTTTTCAAAATGATTGCGGATTTTCGCAGAGAGGGCTCACGGGCCGTGGTCATGGAAGTCAGTTCTCACGCACTGAGCCTGCACCGTGTTGATGAACTACGTTTTAAAATTGCTATCTTCACCAATTTTTCACAGGACCATCTGGATTTTCATAAAACACTGGAAGAGTACCGAGCAGCTAAGATGAAGATCTTTTCTCTGCTCGAGAACGACGGATGCGCTGTCTACAACTATGATGATCCGGTCAGCAGAGAGATTGAGCGCCTTCGATTACCGCACCGTATTACGTACGGTACCCGGAATCGGGCAATAGTGCTGGCCGAGCTGCTACAGGAATGTGCTGATGGTCTTGACATTGCGATACTATGCAAAGGTGAGAAGTCTGTGATCCATTCGTCACTAATTGGTCGTTTTAACATTTACAACATCTGCGCCGCATTTGCCGCAGGTATTGCACTCAATATTGACCGCGCAACGATTGTTGCCGGGATTGAAAAATTACAGCGCGTGGAGGGTCGTATGCAGCAAATCAACGATGGTATTTTCGTTGATTATGCTCATACGCCCTCAGCCCTTCAAAATGCGCTTGAAGCCCTGCGGCCACGAGTCTGTGGCAAGCTCGTACTGGTCTTTGGCTGTGGCGGTGATCGGGATAAGGCAAAGAGACCGCTGATGGCGCAGATTGCCTCAACCGGTGCTGATGTTATTGTCATCACAACCGACAACCCTCGCCGGGAGTCGCCCCGTAATATCATTCGTGATATCGAGAGGGGAATGACGACAGAGAACTACGTGGTCATCGAAGACCGCCGGCAGGCAATAGAATATGCCTGCTCACAAAAAGGGCACGGTGATGTGCTCTTGGTCGCCGGTAAGGGTCATGAGACATATCAAATTATTGGCGAACAGGTTGTGCACTTTGATGATGCTGAGGTTATTCGCGAATGTATCACGAGATCATGATAAAGAATGCAGTCGACATAATGCAAGGGGTTGGTCCATTTTCACATGAACTCATTCGAGGTGTCAGCATACACTCACGGACAGCAAAGCCTGGTGATCTCTTCTTCGCGTTGCACGGTGAGCACACCGATGGTCACTACTATACAAAGGAAGCAGTGATGAATGGCGCATGTGCCGTTGTCGTTGAGAAACAGACTTCTACGGGATACGACATTGTTGTCAATGATACGCTCTATGCCTTGGGTGAACTCGCACGATACTACCGTTCTCTTTTCACCCCGACGACAGTTGCCGTTACCGGTACCAATGGCAAGACAACGGTGAAGAATCTTATTGTCGCTATCCTCATGAACGGCAACACAGTCACATCGACAGTGAAGAACTACAATTCGTTGATCGGGTTGCCGTTGACCATCTTTGAGCTCAACGGTAGCGAGCACTACCTTATCGTGGAGATGGGTACAAACGCGCCCGGTGAGATCGCGCGTTTGTGTGAAATGGCTCGACCCCAGATTGGTGTGATTACTACGGTCGGACCTGGCCATCTTCAAGGCCTTGGGTCACTCGATGGTGTGAGGAAAGAGAAAAGTGCTCTCATCGGGGCGCTCCCGGCTGATGGTTTCGCAGTAGTTGGTGATGCCGCGGGAGACATTTCTGGGCCCAATGTTACACGGTTTTCACTAGAACAGTGCACGGACATTGAAGTTACAGAAACCGGATCATCCTTTACCTATCTCGGCAAACGATTCTCGACGCCGCTGCTCGGGGTCGGCAACGTGTATAACTGCTGTGCTGCCCTATGTCTAACGACATTGCTCGGCTGTGACTACGATACGCAACGTGATGCCCTCGCACGTGCCCAACCCGAACCGGGCAGACTAGAACCGCTCTACGCTGGCAGATTGCTGATCATCAACGATTCCTACAATGCAAATCCGGCATCAATGAAAGCGGCGTTTACGCTCATGGCCGAGTTCAAACGTCGGAGTATCTATGTACTCGGGGACATGCTTGAGCTCGGTACGGATTCGACTCGGCTACATCAGGAGATCGGAGCGTACGCACAGGACAAATGTGATTTGCTCTTGACCTGTGGCGAACAAGCCAGGTGGTATGGTGGCAAGCATTTTTCCAACAAGTCGGCACTCATTCGACACCTCCTATCAATACTCAGTGACACCGATGCGGTTCTCATTAAGGCGTCACGGGGACTGCATTTTGAGACCGTTGTTGATGAACTGTTGAGGAGACGGTAGATGCTGTACTGGCTTTTGGCACCGCTCGAAGATATCTTTGGACCATTTCGATTATTTAGCTACATAACATTTCGCAGTGCCTATGCGGCTCTCGCAGCAATACTCATCGTACTCCTCTTTGGTCAGAGATTTATTGCAGCACTCAAGAAGCGAGCAATCGGACAGAAAATCAGAGAGGAGGTACCCGAACGCCACCGCGCAAAAGAGGGAACTCCTTCAATGGGCGGTGTTATTGTTCTATTTTCGATTCTCGTTGCTTCTTTATTGTTTTGTGATCTAACCAACCCCAATATTATTGTTCTTTTGACCGCAACAATATGGTTTGGCAGTCTTGGCTTATATGACGATTACGTGAAGATATACAAGAACAGACCGAGGGGCTTGCCGATAACAACAAAATTAATCCTTCAACTAATCTACGGCCTAGCCCTCGGTCTGTTTCTCTATATATGGGGTCCTGACGGGTTTGCATCAAAAACCAATCTCATTTTCATGAAAAATTACGTCATAAATTTGGGTATTTTCTATCCACTATTTGTCGCCCTCGTCGTTACTGGTTCATCAAATGGCGTGAACCTGACCGATGGGCTTGATGGTTTGGCAATTGGTTTAATTTGCATTGCGGCACTTGCTTATACTGCCCTCGCATATGCGGCCGGGCACGTCGTGATCAGCAATTATTTGAATATTATTTTTCTCAAGAGCGGTGGTGAGGTAACGGTATTCTGTGCATCAATTGTTGGTGCTAGTCTTGGGTTCTTGTGGTTCAACTCGCACCCAGCCGAGGTATTCATGGGTGATACCGGAGCACTCAGTCTTGGTGCCATCATCGGCACGGCCGCGATCCTCATTAAACAGGAAATCCTCCTCATTTTCGTTGGTGGCGTTTTTGTCATTGAAGCACTCACAGTTCTCATGCAGATTGTCTATTTCCACCGTACCGGTGGCAAGCGACTGTTCAGGATGGCTCCGCTTCATCATCACTTTGAACTGAAGGGACTACAGGAACCAAAGATCGTAGTGCGGTTTTGGATTGTGGGCATTATTTTCATGATGCTCGCACTTTCAACGCTCAAAATCCGATGATAGCGCAGAGAACGCAGAGTAGGCAGAGTTTCCCTTTTCCCTTTTCCCTTTTGTCTTCTCTACTTTTATCTTTCATCTTTTATCTTGGAGCTTTCCCTTCATGAAGGTGCTTCTTCTAGGTCTCGGTCGGGCAAATGTGGCAGTTGCCCAGTATCTTATTGAACGAAATGATGAGCTTTTCCTTTATGAAGATAACCCGGATATGCTTCTGCCCGCCGCTCAGGAATTACTCAGTACTGGTCGGATACACGCCTACGTAGACCGTGACTACGACCTTGCGATCACGTCACCAGGATTTCCTGTGCACAAACCGATTGTCCGGAAACTCTCGGCACAAAGGATACCTATTGTTGACGAGATGGAATTCACATACTCCGAGCTGGGCGAACCGCGCATCATTGCCGTGACCGGCACAAACGGTAAGAGCACAACGGTTGCGATTATCAGTAGCATACTCACGACGGCTGGAACCAATAATTTCCTGGGAGGTAATATTGCACCAGGTAAACCGTTTTCCGAGGCGCTCTTTGAACCGCGTTACGACTACTATGTGCTCGAAGTTTCCTCATTCCAATTGATGCGGATTGCGACATTCCGACCACATATAGCGATGGTAACGAACATCTCCGTTGATCACCTGAACTGGCACCGTAGCATTGCTGAATACAGGGCGGCAAAGCAGAAGATTTTCAAGAATCAACGCACGTCTGATTTTGCCGTGCTTAACTATGAAGATAAGACAATTCGTGAATTCTCGCACACAATTTGTGCGCACGTCGTTTTCTTCGGTCTGCACGCACGTGATGGTGCCTGGCTCAACAGCACCATGAACTACAAAGGAGAATCACTGTTTGATACTACGGTTATCTCACTTCCGGGACAGCACAACATAATGAACGTCCTCGGTGCCATTGCCGTTGCAAAGATCGTCAACATTGACAACGGAAGTATTGAAAAGGGGATACGGTCATTTCGGACCCTACCGCATCGGCTCGAAGACATTGGAACCATCGAAGGGATTCGGTACGTGAACAATTCAATGTGTACGAACGAAAGTGCCGCGATTGCATCACTCAATGCAATCACTGAACCAGTAATCGTTATTGTCGGCGGGAAGCAAAAGGGTGATCGCGCTGAGCACTATCTCGATCTGCTTACCCGGAGCGCAAAAGCCTGTGTTGTCTTGGGAGACAATGCTGCCGACATTAAGCTGTTTTTTGAATCGAAGCACTTCAAACGCTTCGTCATTGCCGAAACCATGGCGGACGCCGTGTCAAAGGCGCGTGATTTCGCAGTTGCCGGAGACGCGATTCTCCTCAATCCTGGTTACGCATCGTTCGACTACTTTGCCAATTTTGAAAAAAGGGGAGAGGCATTTAAGAATGCAGTACACGCACATTGACAAAACACTCGCATTCTGTGTGCTCTGTTTGGTCGTACTCGGGACGCTTTTTGTCTACTCATCATCATACTACCGGGCGATGAAACGGGGTGAGGATTCAACGTACTATCTGCTCGGACACCTCAAGCGTGTCGGTATCGCATGTATTTTCTTCTTGCTCGGATTCTTCATCCCCTATCAGTTCGTCCGCAAACTGCTGTTTCCACTGCTCCTCTTGATGCTCCTGGCCCTCGTTCTGACATTGATTATGGGAAGACTGCAGTTCGGTGCACGGCGCACTCTCGCATTTTCATCATTTGGTCTGCAAGTATCTGAATTCGCACGTATTTGGATAATTTTTTTCCTCGCGCACTTTTTCGCAACACATCCTCAGACGGCAAATACAGGTAAGGGTATGCTGACGATTGTCGTGCTCTGTCTGTTCATCATACTCCTCGTTGCGGTTCAGCCCTCGCTTTCAATGGCAATCATTTGTGCGGTCGTTGTGATGTGCATGTTCATTTATGGTCGTGTTCCGATGAGAATGCTCATGCCAACAGCCGCCGTCAGTATTGGCATGTTTGCACTGTTTGCACTTGTTTTTCCTCACGCACAGCATCGGCTTACTGGTTTCATCGCACACCCGACGTATCAGGTCCAGCAATCGCTCATTGCGATTGGCTCTGGTGGTTTCATTGGCAAGGGACCTGGTGCCGGATTGCAGAAGTTTCTCTTTCTTCCCCGTATTCATAATGATTTCATATTTGCCCATATCGCCGAAGAGTTCGGTTTCATCGGCAGTGTCATACTATTCGTTCTTTTCTGGCAGGTTTACCTGCGCGGTCTTGCAATCGCCGGGGCCATGGACGACGAATTCTCGCGTCTGCTCGTGCTCGGCTTGAATGTTTCAATATTCACAATCTTCCTCATTCACGTGGGCGTCAGTGTGGGTCTGCTGCCACCGACTGGTGTTCCCCTGCCGTTCATCTCATTCGGGGGCTGGTCTCTTGCGGCAAATCTATTAGCCATCGGCGTCATCCTGCAAGCGTCAAAAAAGAGAATACGGTGATGTCTGGAATACAGAAGACAGTTGTCATTTCTGGTATCGGGACAGGCGGTCACTATTTTCCAGCGCTCGTTGTTGCGCTAGAACTCGTCAAACGCAAAAAGGATGTGATCTTTCTCGTGCGGCGAGCGTATGCAGAGGAGGAGATTGCACAGATGCACGGTCTTTGCACCGTTGCCATAAACCCACAGCCTTTTTATGGTAGATCTTTTTTCAACAAGCTGTTTTCAACTATTTCACTGATACGCGCAGTGCTCGACATACGTAAAGTAACGAAGCATGCTGTTGCCGTGGCCTTTGGTGGGTTTGGTGCGTTGCCACTTGTTGTTTCGTGTATGATCAACCGTTCACCATTTTTCCTTTTTGAGCCAAATCGAATTCCTGGTCGGGCGACGCGTCTCTTTTCGACGCGTGCAAAGAAGATACTGCTTGGCATGCCCCTCGCCACACCTCTCAAAGGAAACACCATGATTACTGGAATACCGCTCCGCCGTGGTCTCAAGAAGCTGATTTCCCAGCAGAGAAAAATGAGCCTTCAGAAGAGGGTACTTTTTATAGGTGGGAGCCAGGGAGCACGGATGCTGAACAGGTTAGCTCTCCAGATTCAGTCTGTGCTCCCTCAGGATTACCGTATTGTGATTATCTCAGGCAGACGTGATTACGAATGGGTGAATGCTCAGCGTAACGGCCGAACGACCGTCATTCCCTTCACTCTGTCACCGTGGGAAGAAATCACCCAGGCGAGCGTTGTCATATCACGGGCAGGCGCACTCGCCGGTTATGAAATCCTTGCCCTCTCGACGCCAGCGATTTTTGTACCATTCCCGTTTGCAATTGATCGACATCAATACTACAACGCTGAGTATTTTTCCCGCATCGCAGACTCAGTCGTAATTGAGGAAAAAAATGTGACTACAGATGCTCTCGTTGAGTTCATCAGAAAGACAGAGCATCGAAAGATACGGAGAAAACCGGAGATTATCATGAATGCGGAAGAGAGAATTGCCGATGTGATTGTTCAGGAAGGATGCGTCCGATGATGATTGTTTCCTCACGATCCATCACGCTCACTATTCTCCGCACATGCGAGCGGAGTATCGTGGACAGAACCCAAGACATATGCTCCTCCTCCAGCCTCCCCCTCTCCATGAGGGGGAGGCCGCCTCTCGCGGTACTGGTATAGGCTATGCTCGGTAAAACTGAACATATTCACTTTGTCGGCATTGGCGGAATAGGTATGAGCGGCCTCGCGATCATAATGCGCAACATGCACTTTCGTGTTTCTGGTTCTGATATTCAATGTTCAGATATCACGAGGAATCTGGAAAGCATGAACATCAGTGTTGCGTATACACACGAGAAGAGAAATGTTGAAGGCGCAGACGTTGTTGTCTATTCAACCGCAGTCAGACCCGACAATCCAGAAATCGCTGAAGCTCGCAGAATCGGTATTCCGGTCATACATCGTGGTGAACTGCTCGCCGAATTGACCCGTTTGAAGATTGCCGTATGTGTATCCGGCACCCACGGGAAGACAACGACAACGTCAATCATTAGCGAAGTGCTCAACAAAGGAGGTCTTTCGCCGACAACAGTAGTTGGAGGCATCATCATGGGGAAAAGCCAAGCTCGCTTTGGCAAGGGAGAGTACCTCGTCTGCGAGGCAGATGAGTCGGACAAATCGTTTCTCAAGCTCTTTCCTTCGTACGCAGTTATTACAAATATTGAAGCCGAACACCTCGATCACTACAAAGACATTGACGAGATCAAAGAGCACTTCAGCTATTTTGCTAATCACGTTCCGTTCTGGGGTTGTATCTTTCTCGGTACTGACTCACCAGGAGTACGTGAGATTCACAAACAGATTCATAGAAAGACCGTCACCTACGGTATGAATGAAGAAACTGAACTCGTTGCGACTGACATCCAGAAAAAACCGAAGGGCTGTTCGTTTCGCGTTACGTATTATGGTGAAGAGCTTGGGGCATTTGCTATCAATCTTCTCGGTCAGCACAACATCAACAACACCCTTGCCGCGATCGGTGTTGGTTTGGAACTCGGCATAGATCCAGAGAAGATCAAAAACGCACTCGCTCGATTCAAAGGAGTCCACCGTCGCATTGAGTTCATCGATGCGGTACGGGGAGTGAAAATCTTTGATGACTATGGACACCATCCAACAGAAATTGCAGTTACGCTTCAGACAATCCGTGACTATTTCCCCAAGAAACGGATAATCTCTGTTTTTCAACCGCATCGTTATACGCGAACCCAGCATCTTTTCAACAATTTTGCGTTTAGCTTTCTTTTTGCTGATGTCGTTATTGTGACCGATATCTATCCGGCACATGAAATGCCCATTCCAGGTGTCAGTGGTGAGTCATTGACGAAGCGGATTCGTAAGGAACAAGAGACAGTTCACTACATACCTGACTTTGATGATATTATTGCATTTATCAAGAAGACATCCCGGTCCGGAGATATTATCGTTGTCCAAGGTGCGGGCAGCATCAATGCGATGGCACGACGTATCGCCAAGGAGCTCGCATGAGAACGTGCACGTTCTTCGGTATTACCGGGACACGACTGGTAAAGAATGAACCGCTCAAGAAACACACGTCATTTCACATTGGCGGTAAGGCGTCATATTTCGTATATGTCTCCTCGAAGAGAGCACTAGCGCGAGTGCTGCAGACCATCAAAAAGAGAAAAATGCGTTACTTTATCATCGGCTCCGGCACCAATGTCCTGTTTAGTGATAAGGGATTTGCCGGTGTTATTATAAAATTGAGTGGCATATTCAAAAAGATACGAAAGAAAGGTAATTATTTTATTTGCGGTGGTGGTGCCGCGATCGACACATTCCTGCGTACAGTAGTACAACAGAAATTTGGCGGAGCTGAGTTCTTGGTCGGCATTCCAGGTACGATTGGTGGTGGTATCAAAGGGAATGCTGGTGCGTTCGGCAAATCATTCGCCGACATAACACGTCAAATTTACATTATGAATGAAAAAGGAGAAGAAAAGTGCCTAAACCATACGGCGATTGGTTTCGGCTATCGCACGACTCGGCTCCGCCAAAGTATTGTTGTACTCACTGCAGTATTTGAGCTGAAGAGAAAGAATCGCACAAGAATCAAGAGTCTCATGGCACGCAACCGTGCCCAACGACTCAAACAGATGCCGCGGGGATTCTCGGCCGGTTCGTTCTTTAAGAATCCTCTTCCGAACACTGCCGGTGCACTCATCGAATCGTGCGGTCTCAAGGGTTGCCGCATCGGCGATGCAGAGGTCAGTACACACCATGCGAACTGGATAATTAATCGGGGTGAGGCAAAGGCGTCGGATGTTGTACAGCTTGCGCGTATGATACAGCGAACGGTGAAAAGAAAAAGAGGCATCGTACTGCAGCCGGAGGTACAGATATTAAGGTGATACTCATAGCGATAATTGCTGTTATTGGTTTGATTTTCATCGTCATGGTACTGAAAAAACGAGAGGCGTACATATTGCTCGATGAGGTCATTCCTGAGGGAAGAATAGTATCACACGAGGAGGGTATTATTGAGCATCAGAATATCCGCTACGTAGTGGGAACACACGATCTCATGAGGCGGAAACATTTGATCGAGCGCCTGAGATTGCTCGATCTAGAAGGGCCTGCAACCGTCGATGTGCGTTTCGAAACGCAGGTCATTATCAAACAGGGAGCCGGTTTTGGTGCTCAGAAATCGGTTCCTCACAGTGCGCAATCAAGGAGGAACTAATGCCAAAGAAAGAGAAAATCGTTGGCGTTGATCTTGGGACGACAAAGGTTGCGGCAATCATTGCTGAGGTTGAAGATGCAGACATAAAGGTTGTGGGTGTTGGCTCGACCCCGTCATATGGTCTGAAACGAGGAGTTATCATCAATCTCGAGAAAGCGGTTGAATCCATCAGGAAAGCCGTTGATGAAGCTTCACGCATGGCCGGCTTCAAAGTTGATGCATGCTATGCTGGTATTTCAGGCTCCCACATAGAGAGTATTAATGCCCACGCAATGATTGCGACGTCGCGCATCGGAGGGGTGATCACAAAAAGAGATATCGAACGCGTCATAGAGCAGGCACAGGCGATTGCGTTACCGCTGGATCGGGAAATCATTCATGCTATTCCCATCGAATACATTGTCGACAATGAACGCGGCATAAAAGATCCGGTTGGTATGAGTGGGGTAAAGCTTGAGGCCGAAGTTCATATTGTGACTGCGGCGATTACCTCAGCCCAGAACATATACACGGCGCTCGAAAAAGCCGGGCTCAAGGTTAAAGACCTCGTCCTGCAACCCCTCGCTTCTTCCTACTCAGTGTTGCAGCCTGATGAAATTGATCTTGGTGTCTGTTTGCTCGATGTTGGTGGCGGTACGACAGACCTTGCTATTTTCTATGATGGTGCGATCCGACACACCGAGGTGATACCACTGGGCGGTGAGTACATTACGAATGATATTGCCATTGGCATTCGGACACCGTACAAGCAAGCTGAGACGATTAAGAAAAAATATGCGACGCTATCACTAACGCCTGAGGAGAAAAAAGAGGAAATAAAAGTTCCCGGCATCGGTGGGCGGGAAGACCGATTTATTACCAAAGAAATGCTCCAGGCAATCGTCAGCCCGCGGGTAGAAGAGATACTCATGATCACAAATAAAGCGGTCAAGAAGAGCGGGTATGCTGATGTGCTCGCTGCTGGTGCAGTTATTACTGGCGGCACAGCGCGATTGCATGGTTTGGCACATATTGCTGAGGATGTCTTCAACCTACCAGTGAAGATCGGTATTCCTAAGAAGATCGGTGGGCTTACCGATATCATTCTCGACCCAATTTATGCAACCGGTGTTGGCTTGGTGCTCTACGGACATGAGAAGAAAAATCAAACGCTCATTCCTCGTGCTCGAGGAGGCGGCGCATTTGATGCCATCAAGAAAAGATTTGAGACGTGGTACCAAAAATACTTCTAAGGAAAGGAGGAACGTATGTTGGAGTTGGTGCAAGAGCCTAAGTACATGGCGAGGATAAAAATGGTTGGCATTGGTGGTGCCGGATGTAACACAATCAACTACGCGCAGGGCTATGGTATTGAAGGTGTTGAGTGCATTGCCGTCAATACCGATGCCCAGGTTCTGAAGTTGAGCGCTGCATCAGAAAAACTACAGATCGGTCAGAATCTCACACAGGGGCTCGGCGCTGGTGGTGATCCTGAGATTGGACGTAAGGCTGCTGAAGAAACGCGCGAGGGCATACGCGATGTGCTCAAAGATGCTGACATGGTTTTTATTACCTGTGGCGAAGGTGGTGGAACCGGTACTGGTGCATCACCGCTCATTGCGGAAGAGGCAAAGAACAGTGGTGCGCTTGTTGTCGCCGTTGTTACCAAGCCATTTGACTACGAGGGTGTGTGGCGTATGACCAACGCAGAAAAGGGAATTGATGAGCTTCAGGAGTACGTTGATACGCTCATCTGCATACCAAATCAGAAACTCATTGCCGTATCGCCTAAGGAACAGTCGATTGTTGAGGCATTCAGGATTGGTAATATGGTTCTGTTCAATGCGATAAAAGGCATCGCCGAGATGATTACAAAACCAGGTCTCATCAACCTCGATTTTGCTGACATACGGACAGTCATGATCGAAAAAGGCACTGCGGTCATGGGACTCGGTATCGGTGAAGGCGAGAATCGTGCGGTCCAGGCGGCTCAAACCGCAATCAGTTCGCCGCTCCTTGATGATATTTCGATCAAAGGTGCCCGCGGTTTGCTCATTAATATTGCTGGTGGAGATGGACTCACGCTCGCCGAAACAAATGAGGCAGCGTCGCTCATTGTTGAAGAGACCGATGGCAATCCCAAGGTTATCACTGGTGTTGTGGTCGATGACGGGCTCGCGGACAAAGTGAAGGTCATGGTCGTCGCGACCGGTATCCGGGAGAGACCGAAAGAAGAGACGATCGATGCTCTGGCAAAACGCGAGAATCTAGAATTACCGACATTCAAGAGACGCCAGGTCAAGGTCGAGGGAAAAGAGAAGATCTACAATGAAAACGACCTTGAAGTCCCAACCTTTCTGAGGAGACAGATCGACTGATACAGCCTCGTTGTTCGTTATATGGCTTAGCCGCCTGTTTCGTCTATGGGCATCGTTGTACGGCAAAGAGACGAATAACGTAGAACGATACGGGCAGCTCTCTCGACATCGAGTCTCGAGACGAGATGGACGCCGGATAACAATGCCTTTTGGTTAAGGAGGGTATGGCATGGACGTACAGTATGATGTCGTTGTTGTCGGTGCGGGGCCGGCTGGTTTGACCGCAGCGATCTACGGTGCGCGCGCTGGGCTCAAGATGCTCGTCATCGAGCGGGCACTACCAGGCGGCTATGTGGCGACAACCGACCTCATTGAAAACTACCCTGGTTTTGATGAGGGTATAGCTGGTATTGAGCTCGCGGAAAAGATGAAGCAACACGCGCTCCGCTTCGACACCGAGATTGTGAATGCTGAGGTGAGCGCGGTCAGAAGAGCCGGCAGCACGCTGTATCTGCGAGCAGGACAGGCAGAGTATACGGCCAGAGCAGTCATCATCGCGACCGGTACCACGCCGAAGAAACTCAACATACCAGGCGAGGATGAACTACGAGGTAGAGGCGTATCGTATTGCGCGACCTGTGATGGTCCCCTTTTCCGCGGCAGAAAGATCGCGGTGATCGGTGGTGGTAACTCTGCTATTCAAGAAGGACTGTTTCTTTTGAAGTTTGTCGAACATATAACATTTGTTGAATTCATGCCACAACTAACCGCTGATAAAATACTACAAGAGGAAATCAAGAAAAAGAAGAAGGCAGAGTTTTTTCTCTACCATATTCCGATGCGCATTAACGGCAAAGATCGGGTTGAGTCGATTACAATACGACATCGAGAAACAAGAGAAGAGAAGACAATCGAGACGAGTGGTGTGTTTATATACGTCGGTTTGAGTCCGTTTTCGCAATGTGTACGCGGTACAGTTGAGCTCGACCAATTTGGTTTTGTGGTCACCAATGAGAAATTGGAGACGTCAGTACCGGGTATATATGCAGCGGGTGATATACGCTCGAGTGCCATCCGGCAGGTCATCACTGCCTGCGGTGATGGTGCTACTGCACTCATCCACGCGCAACACTATATTGAAAACACCAAATAGGCCTTGGGCTTTAGCAGATGATAGACCTAGCTATACACTATACACCATATGCTCTGCAGATCTGCGGAATTAGTTTTTGTCGTCTGATTCACGCGACACCCTGATATTCAGATTTTCAGGCCTGACCCCAATCACCTAGCGGAGGAATACTACTTTGTTCACGGTCGTGTGCGCACTGCCCGAACCCTGTGCCGAGGCAGTGAAGCGTACGAAGTAAACACCAGTCGGTATGGTCCTGCCGACATCATCGTTTCCATTCCAGTTCACCGTATAGGAACCCGGCTCATAGACGCCGTCTGACAGCGTGCGCACGAGCCGTCCGGTTGCATCATACACCTTCAGTTCGACTGTGCTTGAGTGCGCGATCTGGAATGATACTGCGGTCGTTCGCGTGAACGGGTTCGGTGCGAACTGGCTGAGCCGTGTCTGTAGTAGCAGCGGTAGGAGCGCTTCCTCTTCTTCAATGCCGGTCTGCTCAGGAGGGTAGGTTGTGTAGAGAATGGTAAATGAATCTGTTACTGGGGCGGCAAGTGAATCGTATATTCCATTAAAGTAGTATTCAACGCCAACATTTTCCGAACTATTTTCAATACCGATTGTCATAGTTGACTGCTGCAAAGACAGGAGATACTGAACGACGATTTCACCGTCGGTTGTTGGCGTCGGGTAGTATGATGGGTCATGCAGTATGATCTGGAATGTTTCTTCACTGCCGTTCGGGTAGTGTTCACAGCGGAAGTATTCGATGATGAAGCGGTGATCTTGATCATCATAGTAGTAGTATACATCACTCGCGGCGCCATCATTGCCGGGATCAAGGTCACACCACATGCCGGCAACCATGCGCGCCGGACCGTCGCTATGCGGGATGTGTGTGTTCGTGTTATCCGTATTATACGTAGCTCCCATCACAATCCACCCATTCGAGCTGATCGAGATCGTATCATAGTTGACGCCATAGTAACGAAAGGTGAACGGTAGCGGCATCGGAACAGTCACATCATCACTGAAATTCATGGAGATACCAGGATACTGGGACTGAGTCGAGTCAATCGCGATCCAGTCAAAAACTGGAGAACGTGAATGTGGACCACCAGTATAGTAGGCATAGTAGTACCCTGTATCAGACGGCGCAGACTGCCCGATACTTATGGTAAATGCGAGCGTATCAATGTAAACGCCAGCCTGTACAATCAGTGCCATCTCGGCGAGGCTCGCATACGGTGCTGCCTCATCAGCCTCAACGCTGAACGGATCAGCCACGTTGTCGCCGGTCGTATTGGTATCAACCGTACCAAAGTTGCCAGTATCATCGGTGACCACAACGTATGGTGATGTCGTGGTGAGGGTCGCGGTTACATCCTCGGCAACTGCACTGCCTTCATTGGCAAGGGTTACAATGAGATCTGCTGTCTCACCCGGTTCGAGCAAATTGTTGGCATTATCGTCGTTCACGACACTGACCGCCTGATACGTCAGCACCGGTGCATACACCAGTATGACTGGTGAAGAAACGTATGTGCTGTCGTTGCTGTCAATGAATTCTAACGTGCAGGGGATCGCGTAGCCATCAGGACAGCGGTTATCAATGGTCAGTTCATAGTACGGACTCGAGAGTGCTGAATCATTGACGGACAGAGAACCGTACCAGCTCGAATCACTAGTTATGTTCGCATACGTATCCTGCGTTGTGAGATAACCGTACACACTGTATGCAGCCTGTGTCCCGATGTTCTTGGCCCACACACCGTACTCGAGCGTTTCTCCAGGATTTGCACAGCCATCACCATTGCCACCTGAACTGTCATTGATGATCAAGGTGCTCGCGTAGACATACGGACCATCTGATATGACCGGTACGTCCGCATCATAGCGATAGCAGTTTGCCTTGGTTACGGTTACCTTCATGGTCTGTCCAGGCAATGGCGAGGGCGAAATATCGATACTGACCGGTGCACCAGTGCCTTCTGCGACCCCGATGATCTCACCATTAATAGTCAGAGCAATGACTGCACTGTCATCAGCGGACACAGTGAACGACGTCACACCGGCGAAAATGGCCGGGCTATGGCTGACTGACAGATGGTGCGGTACTTCAGAATACAGCGTATTAAATGCATCGCCGTGATGATGGAACATACCGTACGTCACCGGCTTGAGCTCGTCATAGTAGGGCCAATTAGATGCTTCCAGATAGTATTTGCCGTAGGTCTGCGCCATGCACGGTCGCAGATCACTATGGCCAGTCATATCAAAAGACGGATAGCCAGGGTCGAATGCTGGCCACATGCCGTCGTAGCACCCCCAGACATAGGTATCATTGAGAAA
>Ga0111198_1005_pt1 | contig 38790 bp, 37 predicted proteins | sample DeeMarSWOR324_28_FD_80370 | JGI IMG/M metagenome (GOLD analysis project Ga0111198, IMG submission 80370) | candidate division WOR_3 bacterium SM23_60
TCAGAGTGGGTCTGGAAAAGTATTCGGGTAGTGAAGTGGCTTACGACGCGTTCAATACATCTGAACAGAACACGTGTTACTATCGTACCTGCCTTTAAACCCCATCCATGGACAGTGTACAGTATCACTGGTACACGTGCAATAGCTGCCGCGATTCGACCGATAACCCCAGCCTTGGAGCCATGAGCGTGGACGATATCATACCGGTACTTTTTGAATATTGCAATAAGTTTGGTCAAAGTGACAAAATCTTTACGTGGGTCAATTTCTCGAACCATCTCAGGAATTATTATGACATTCACTCCCCGCTGTTGAATAGTATCAAACAAGTCACCCTCATTTTCAGACTGTAACCCGCAGATAATGGTGCTGTGGAATACCTTTGGATCAACACGCTCCGCAAGATGGAGTGTGCCTAATGAAGCACCACCGTAAACCATCTTCGTGATTATATGGCAGACTTCAATCTTTCGCTCGCTACAAGATAGTCTCATAGAGTTCAATCGTTTGACGTGCTGCCGTATCCCACGAGAATTGTCGTACTCTCGATTTTCCAGCACTGACAAGTTCTTTTCTCGTGTCTTTGTTTTGGACAAGACTAATCATCGCATCAGCTATCTGGCTTACATTGCGAGGATCAACAAACAATGCTGCGTCACCAGCCACTTCAGGCATTGATGAACAGTTAGAAGTTATGACTGGTGTGCCCATCGCCATGGCTTCGAGGATAGGTAAACCAAATCCTTCGTAGAAGGACGGATAAACGAGCGCAATTGAGTGTTCGTAAAGACAGGCAAGCGTGTCTTCTGATACAGTATCGAGAAAAAGAAATTCCTTGTTAGCGTGTTGCTTCTTCATATCCTCATACCGCGCACCGGCAAAAACAATCAACGGACATTGATTGCCCAATTCGCTAAGAACTCTCTCGTAGGCCTTAATTATCCCCGAAACATTTTTGTGCGGTCTGTTCTCTCCGACAAACAAAAAAAACTCCTTTCCGACTAGAATTGCAGGCAATGATCCTGCGGGGCTGCTCATAAGTGTTGGTGCTTCATGGATGACAGAGACATTTTCTGAACGACCAACAAGGTGCTCTATGTCCTGTCTTGTGGCATGCGAAACTGCAATCACATACGTGGCACGCGATATCCCTTTGCGAATAACCCAACCATAGTACTGAGCTTTCAGCCGGCTCTCAAGAAACTTTGGATATATCAGATATTTTAAATCATGTATAGTAACCAATGAAGGAATACGCACACCGAACGCCGGTAAGTATGAACTGAGGCAGTGAAAACAATCATGTGCATTAATAAATGCGCGTAATCGGTAGCAGGCATACTCCCGCCTCGGACCGATAACAGGAACAGTAACGGGAATGAGGTGAACATTGCTGTTTGCAAACGAATGCAGAGGATGGCTGTTCGCCATTTCTGATTGTACGAATACTGAGAACTGAAGTTCTTTGTTCTCGAACAATGATCTCAAAAGATAGACACTGAATTTTCCCAATCCTGTTGGAGCTTTAACTATACCAGTAGCATCTATCAATATTCTTTTTGTAGGCATGTTACCAAAGGAGTTTAGACAAGTCTAATCTTTGCCGCTATTGCGTGATTCTCACGGAACCACTGAATAGCATGTTCAACACCTTGTTCAAGATAGATGCTCGGTTGCCAATCGAGCAACCTCCTCGCCTTTTTTATGTCAGCCCACGTCGCTTTCATATCCGCAGGGTGAAACGATTTGTATTCGAGCTTCGCCTTTCTGCCAATCTTTTCTTCAACCACACGGAGAAAATCAAGGAGTGCATACGGTCGGTCACCACCGAGATTGATTATTTCAAACCCCAATGGTTTCAAGGCAAGAAGTGTTCCTCGGGCGATGTCATCGATGTAGGTGAAGTCACGCGACTGAGAACCGTCGCCGTAAATTGTCACCGGTCGTTCCTGGAATATCCAGGAAATAAACCGCAGTGGCGCCATATCTGGTCGCGAGGCAGGACCATAGACGGTGAAATAACGGAGAACGGTCACATCGATATTGTACAGATGGTGATAGGCATAACACGTCACCTCACCGCTCTTTTTCGACGCCGCATAGGGTGAAATTGGTTCATTGACTGGCAAATCCTCTTGAAAAGGCATTTCTTGACCGGCATACAGGGATGAACTCGAGGCGAGAATGAATTTCCTTACGCCACATTCACGACACAGTTCGAGAAGATTCAGATTACCGATCACATTCGTAGTGTAGTAAACGAACGGATTCTCCAAGCTGTAGCGAACCCCGGCGCGGGCGGCCAGATTCACAACGGCTACGAATTGGTGTCTCATGAAAAGCTCTTTGAGGGCTGCCAGATTCTCGATATCTTCCCGGTAAAATACAAACTGCCGACCACTCAATTTTGTCTTTTGTAGCTGTTCCAGACGCCACTCTTTGAGTTGAATATCATAGTAGTCATTAATATTGTCGATGCCTACTACCGTTGCATCGCGGTCGATATTTTCCGGTATCAACTCAGGATGGGTTAGCAGAAATTCACAAACTTTCCAGCCGATGAAACCAGCTGCACCAGTGACAAGAATTGCAGTGTTCTTCGACATTGCAGCAGAATTATACTGATAAGTGCGTATGCGTCAATGCAATTATGGTCTTCTACGTATCCTATCTGATGACAACCACACGCCGGCTCTCATCACCAATGAGCACGTGGTATATGCCTGCGGTGGATGGTGTGTAGTGTAGTTGTGCAGTATTCGCTTCGTGCACTTTGCGGCCAGTAATATCATATACCCTTATCTTTGCCGGTGCTGAAAGACGGACCGTAATGACTCGGTCAACCGTGCTGATATGATCAACGGTTACATCGTGCGCACCATACTCCTGTGTACTGGCCGTAACGTTATTCTTTTGAATGATCCACGTCTCTGGGTCTACAGTGAGGTCAGTCGGTTCCTGAGCAAGCACAAACTCAAAGTGCTGCGGTGATTCAGTAATTGGGAGAGTGAGAATAGTATCACCGCTTGCAAAGTCGACACCGAGCGGCAGGGGCATGTGAAATACTGATGGGCCGATCGCTTGTGTCTGCGTTATGTCTAAAACGAGTCGCCAATGAGGCGCTTCGTAGGCTGTGGTCCACACAATATCGTAAAACGGATACCCCATATCATACACCCACTCATCAAAGAACCAATCATAATTGTCGGCGAGCACCTGATTCATGATATTGTTTAAGTCATCAGTCGAGGCCATGCCGTACTCAAATGAATCACGGTACGTTGCCATAAGCGCCAGCCACGTGCTGTCATCTGTGCACAGGTACCGTATCATGTGGAGCACCCAGGAAGCCTTGCAGTAATCGTGCCCCCAGCCAAACAGATCTTCCAGTGTAGGATCGTAGAGCGGTCGGGGGTGCGATGCCTCGGCAGCAAAGTAGTCGTTCCGGCGCGATATCATCAAATTAATAAATGACTGATGCCCGTGCTGCCGCTCCCAGTATCGCGCGTCCGAATACGTTGCAAAACCCTCATTGAGCCACACATTGACCCAACCAAAGCAGGTGACCATGTCACCCCACCACATATGTGACATTTCGTGGGCCATGAGATTGTAGTCGTTGCCGAGAAATCCAGGACGGTAGATTGAACTCAAGGTCTGATGTTCCATACCCGCATAGTAGAACGGGTAGAGTATTGCCATACCGTATTTCTCAAAGGGATACTCGCCATAGAGTGAGTCGTAAAAATACAGCATATCCGTTGTATACTGGAAGGCAGTGGGTGCATGAGCAGAATCTTGGGGCCAGAAGTAGTACATAATCTCAATACTGTCACCGGCAGGATAGTACCAGTCAGAGTAAGTCGTAAACGTGCTCGCAGCAAAGTGGATCAAATACGGTGATATCGGATAATCATGCTTCCAGTGATAGGTCGCTACTCCTCCAGCCACATCTTTACCTAGATATGCACCATTCGCACACACGGTAAACGTATCTGGAACAGTAATATAAAACTCGACGCCATAATCTGCCTTGTCGCCCATGTAATCGTAACAGGGCACCCATCGTTTCGTGCAGAACGGGCACCCCAATGTGTAGGAAATCGGATGAAGGCTTGAGTACCAGAGGTACCCCATGCTTCCTGAGCCGGTGCCGCTGTAGCCAATCACGACGTTGAACGAATCTCCTACACTCTGGGGCTGGGGTAAATCCACCAAGAGTGTCTCTCCCGTATGCGTGTATGTTGTCGCGACGCCATCAACTTTCACTGAATCAACTGTCAGGCCAAGTAAATGCAAATCAATCAATCCCAGATTGTCTTCGTTACTCCGTGCTGCCACTGTAACCGCACCTTCGAGATACCGAGAATTCATTGGCAGGTCAAGTTCAATCAAATAGTGTAGCACATTATAGGAATGGGTCGATTCTGCCCGCGCGGGCTGCGGGTAAAACACGTGTTTATTATCAATGTTGAACTGAACCAAGAACAATGCAAGAATTAACTGCATAGAAACTCCTTCACGAGTACATTATACCAACACCGCGGCTGCAGTCAATACAGATAGAAAAGGTAATCAGAAAATCAGGATATCAAGATATGTATACCAGGAAACCAGGGTATCAGATGGGTGCCTGTCCACCTCAAGCGGACGGATAGTCACAATGCTGGACTTCTCGACTCGCTCACGCTCGCTCGAAGAGTAATGTTATTTACTGTTCGAGCGGAGTCTCGAGCTTAGTCACACGATGAAGTCAAAAACTATACCATAGTGTCATTGCGAGTGACCGCAGGCCGCGCGGCAATCTCATTTATTGCAGGTATCGAGATTGCTTCGTCACTGTGTTCCTCGCAATGACATAAATGTACTTCTCGATGCGTCCTGCAAAGCAGGACTTACTCGAAGAGTAATAGTAGCTTATTGTTCGAATAAGGGCTGCGTGAGCAGCTTGAATCGAGAACTATCTTTTCAGCGACCTTTACGAAATCCTTGCACCTGTGCGATTAAGGGTTATTTCTTGGTTCTTTCTTCTTGGGGTTTGGAGCTTCTACTGCGTAGCCGGAGTCATCACAAGCAGTAGCTCGCGCAAGAGTTCTGCCGCAGTCGAACCCGAAGACCACGGTGATGCAGCCAGAGGATTGTATTCTACAATATCGGCACCGACGATCTTTTTCTTTTTCAGGGTGAGCAATGCACCGACTAGCTCGTTGTAAGCAATGCCACCGGGCTCAGGTGTGGAAACTGCCGGAACGGCACACGGGTTGAGGACATCAATATCAATGGTCACGTATATTGGTTCAGGAATACTCTCAACCACAGACAGCAAATGTTCCGCTACCCTGAACCTGTAGAGGTGTTGCCCAAATGAAAACTCTTCTTGTGTTCCTGAGCGAATGCCAAATTGATAGAGATTATCTGGTCCAACAGTATCACATACGCGGCGCATTGCAGTCGCATGGCACACTTTCTCACCGAGATACTCTTCACGCAGGTCACAGTGTGCATCAAACTGCACAACTGACAAAGCCGTGTACTGCTTCTTAAATGCCTGCACAACCGGCACAGTAATCGTGTGCTCACCGCCGAGAAATACAAAACGCTTTTCTCTATTTAGAATATTCTCAACTGTCTTTTGCGTTTCAATAAACCAGTCTCTGGTTTCAAATACTACATCTTCAAGGTCACATATTCTCAAATCGCCGACACTACGGTTCTGGTATGGTGAATAGTCTTCAATGTTTTCCGCACACATCCGGATGAACTGAGGACCAAACCGTGCACCAGGGATAAATGAAGACGTCCGGTCATAGGGCAGACCGAGAACGACAAAATCAGCGGTATGGAGATCGGTATCGGCGTAATATAGTTTCACTGTTACACCCTCACCTTAATCCTCTCCCATCAAGGGAGAGGAAAACTGTGGATTGTGTTCTTTCAATAAGGAGAAAACAAAAGTCTCGCGAGTATGTTTGTGTTGGAGCAAGAACTGAAGACACTATCACCTACCGTCTCTCATCTGTCCGGTCATCCTACTTGTGCGTAGCCCAGCGCGCCGGCCATGGTTATGACCTTAATCGGGCACACTTCAAAGCACCGACCACAGCCTACGCATTTGTCTTTTATGACAACGTGCCGTTTACCCGGTTCGCCTTCAATTGCCTTGAACTGGCACACTTGGACACACTCTCCGCAACCATCACACTTCGGTGAGATAATCGCATAGGGACGTGCCTTTGCCCGGTCGACAAAGGAATTGGTTGGACACTTATTAAAACAGATACCACACGATGTGCACTTTTCATAATCCATCTTGGGCAAATTACCATCCATGGCAATCGCCCCTGGGTACGGACAAACTTTCACACACATCTGGCAGCCAATGCAGCCAACCGTGCATACTTGTTTAACCGCCTTGCCCTTGTCTTTTGTTTTGCAGGCAAGATAGATGAGCTGCGAACGGGGTATGAGCTCGAGCACCTGACGAGGACATTCCATGACGCAAATGCCACACGCGGTGCACTTTTCTGGATCAATGATCGGCAGGTGATTGGGTCCCATACTAATGGCGTCGAATGGACAGACCTCAACGCAGTGGCCACCACCCAGACAGCCATACTCGCACGCCTTGTTACCGCCAAGCAGGATGTAATTACTACGACAGTCACCTGGCCCCACGTAATCAAATTTCTCGATCGCCTCTTTGCAACCGCCTTTGCACCGCAAAACACACACCTTGGGCTCGGTTTCCTCGACTTCAACACCTAGAATCTCGGCGATTTTCTGAGTTGTTTCTGATCCGCCGACAGTGCACAGATTCGCCGGATACTCACCGGTCTGCTCAGCCAACGCGTGCGCATACGCATCACAGCCAGGAAACCCGCACGCGCCGCAGTTTGCGCCGGGAAGCAGGTCGCGTATCTTTTTCTCTTTCTCACTGATTTGAACCGCGAGCTTCTTGAATGCGATGGCGAGGATAATACCGAATACAAGACTCAAACCCCCCAAGCCGATAATTGACTTTAAGACACCGGTTATGTCCATGCTCAGCTATTATATGTGAATACACATAGGTGTCAACATGGTGCTTTAGTGCGCCAAGGCGTTAGAACCACGGCATATGCTGTAGAAATGCTTTGTCATTGCGAGCTCCAAGAGGAGCGTGGCAATCTCAAAGAAAGTGCTTCGCACTTCCTGGCTTATTGCCATAGGTCATATGCAATACGCCATTGTATTAGCTGAGATTACTTCGTCGTTTCACTCCTCGTAATGACATCTTTTAGCTGCTACCAAACGAGACCACACGTGGCACGGAACTGCACGTTGTGAGCGAAGATGATAACTTACAGTTTTGGAATACCTAGGAAGTCAGTTTTTTCCGACCCCAGACAATACGTTCTTCAAAGGGTGATGTTCGTATGGTTGCAAGCTCGGTACGCGCTTGCTGTACTATTGCGCCACCTTTCTTGTTCTTACCATACAGAGATTCGTACGCCTTGGCACCAGCAATTTTACCTTCGAGCATCGCGGTCGATGCTTCTTCAATACATGCAAGGTCACCACAGACGAATATGTGTGGCTGCGAGGTCATCATATTATCATCATGATGGGGAATGTGACCACCGAGCTCAGGGATGTAGTCAATTCGGCAGCCAGCCTGGTAGAGCAGTTCAGTAAGCGGCGACAGACCAATCGCAATAAGAATCATGTCACACGCGATTGTCTTTTCTGTGCCCAAAATACATTCATACTTGTCGCCGACTGCACTTATGACCCCAGCGCTAACGCGATCAGTCCCTCTTGCCTCAATAATGGTATGTTTAAGGTAAATCGGCACGCCGGCCCGCCTAATCTTTGCCGCATGGACGTGGTATCCTCCCACATGATCGAGAACTTCGACGATCGCAGCAACCTCGACACCCGCCTGCAGCAGCTGATAGGGTACAATGAGACCAATGTTCCCGGACCCAATGACGAGCGCCCGTTTGCCAGGAATAACACCGTACACATTCATCATCGTCTGCACGGCACCAGCACCGTACACCCCGGGCAGATCAGCGTTCTCAAAGGCGAGCATATTCTCACTCGCGCCCGTAGCGAACACGTACCGCTGTGCCTTGATCGGAAACAGCGCATCCTCCCTGAGAACGCCCAGTGTATCATTATCATAGTAGCCAACAACAGTTGCACTCGTTACGACATCGATGTTGAGTTCTTTGACCCGTTGTGTCAGTATTGTCGCAATATCCATGCCCCGGACACCGCAATAGTGTGCCTTGGAACCGAAGAATTTATGCGTTTGTTTGATAAGCTGACCGCCGAGAACCGGGTTGTCATCAACGATCAGAGTACGCGCACCAAGCTCAGTCGCAACAATCGCTGCCTCAAGACCTGCCGGACCACCACCAATTACGCACACATCAATATCGGAATATTGAGGAAGTGAGAAGTTAGATTTCGTCATGTGTAGTCTATTCTTTGCCTTTTGAATTTTGCCTTTTGCCTTGTTTTTTCACTCTCATCCCTGCTTTCAACGGTTCCATGCAAACCATGACATTGGGTCGACCATCTACCTCCATAAGGCACGAAGAGCATTTCCCAACCGCGCAAAAGAACCCGCGCGGCCGTTTATAACGTTCTGATATACTGAGCACTCTGATGCCTGCTGCGTGAAGTGCAGCCGCAATGGGTAACCCCTCATACCCTTCAAGTTCCTTCCCTTCAAAGAAAAACTTCACTTTCTTACCACGTTCGAATTTGAGTATTGGATGCTCTCCAATATAGCCTATCACTAACACCTCACTACGTTCGGTGAAACCCTAAACACTAAGCCCCAACCGAATCTGGAATTGGAATTTTAGTATTAAGATTTCCTTAGGGTTTAGGGCTTGGGGTTTAGGATTTGAAATAGTCAACTGCATTTTTGAAAATGTAAAACCCGTCCCCTGGCTCATCGACCTCATCTCGTGTGTGCTGAGGATGTTGCAGATATGAAATGTGGCGCTCTGGATGGGGCATCAACCCCAAAACTCGACCAGATGGATCGGCGATACCGGCAATACTCATGAACGAACCGTTCGGATTACACGGGTAACCAGCTTCAATACCATCTTTATTAACGTACTGGAAGACAATATGCTGCTCAATTCTCTTCCCAACATCCTCATCCTTGACGACGAATTTTCCTTCGGCATGGGCAACCGGTAAGGTGATAACTGCTTTACTATTCATCGTAAAAACCGAACGGTCGCTGTTTACCCGTAAATACACCCACCGATCCTCAAACCGCTCCGAATCGTTCGCAACGAGACTGACCGTTTGTTCTTCAAAATAGTTGTCAAATGCAGGGAGGATGCCGGCCTTAACGAGCACCTGAAATCCATTACAAATCCCGATTATGAGCCTGTCTTTCTCAATAAAATCTGTGAACTTATCCTGAAGCATGAACTTTATCTCATTGGCAAGGATTTTGCCCGCGGCAATATCATCTCCATAGGTGAATCCACCAGGGATTGCGATAATGTGGTATTTTGAAATATCTGCACTTTTTACTTCGTCGATGTAAACGCGCTCGGCATCTGCTCCAGCAACTGTAAATGCGTAGGCAGTTTCAACGTCACAGTTTGTACCGGCTGCGCGTACAACAAGTACCTTTGGTTTCATTTATATTGTCTGAGAAAGTTTACTTGAGTACTATCTTTTTCCCGTCAGCAGCTGCCTCGATGCTAATCCGCGGGTACTTCCTTTTCATCTTTCTGACCATACTATCGATAAACTGATCATCACTACCGTGATCATGGTGCGTGAAATAGACCTTTTTGACGCCTGCATCCTTAACAAGGTTCATGACTTGTGTATAGGTCGAGTGTCCCCAACCAATTCTTTTGTCGTACAGTTCGTCACTGTACTGCGCATCGTGAATGCAAAAATCCGCACCCTTAACGAATTCAACAAAACCTTCGTAGGGAGTGTTACCGTCCTTTGCGTACAGTTCATTATCGGTAAGAAGCACAAAGCTGCGCTTGCCCTCAGTAAACTTGAGCCCGAGGGTGTAGTCAGGATGGTTGTTAACAATTGTCTGGATCGTAATCCCGGCAATGGTGTTTCTCTTTTGCAATTCGTGAAATGAAATCTTTGCAGGAAGAAGGTTCATCTCTATCGGAAAATACGGTCTCGTCATCTGGTACGATAGAGCTTTTCGTACTGTCGATTCCTTATTAGAACCATATATTTTGATAGTATTATTCTTGAAAAATACCGGTGTAAAGAATGGAAATCCCTGGATGTGGTCCCAGTGATAGTGAGTAAAAACCAAATGTATCTTCTCTCTTTTGTTCTGCACAAGGTGAACACCCAATTCTCTGATACCAGTACCCGCGTCAATGACAAGTATCTCACCGTATTTCGATTCCACATATATACACGTGGTGTTGCCACCGTACTTCTTCGTACCCTTGCTGGCAACTGGTATCGAACCTCTCGTTCCGTAGAATTTAATAATCATTTATTCCTTTTCCTTTGGTTTTTGAGACATACTGCAATTACCCTCAAAGAAAACACCCTGTGCAACAATGAGCCCCTTGCATATGACATCGCCAAGCATATGTGCACTACCCTGGAACTCAATCAGTTCCTCGGCGGTGATGTTTCCTTCAATCCGGCCACCAATGATCGCGGACTTGCAGTAAATATCACCGTGTACTGTAGCATCTTTGCCGATGATGAGGTTATCTTTGACGGTTATGCTGCCTTTTACTGAACCATCTATTTTCGTTGAGCCCTTTACGTTGATGTCGCCGTTGATGACTGTTTGCTTGCCGATCACGCTGTCAATCTGTCCTTCATTCGCCATGAACCCTCCTCACGTGGTTCCTGTAAAATATTTCGAAATTATACACATTATCATATTTGTGTCAATAATTGCGTTCTAAAAATAGCGCCAACGGGATTTGAACCCGTGATCTTCGCCTTGAGAGGGCGATGTCCTAGTCCACTAGACGATGGCGCCGTGGCCTATTATACGAATGAATCAGCACGTGTCAACCATTTCCCCGCTCTCCAGTGTGCTGCTTGATGCAGTATTGTGTAGCACAGATCACGTGAAGCGGTCAAATGGTCTGTGCTTTACAAGGTTTTGAATTTTACTATAATGTATGCGTGAAGCTCTCTGTTATTATCCCGGTTTACAATGAGGTTGATCATATCGAACAGGTGCTCAGCTCGGTTCAAAAGGTCCACATGGCAAAAGAAGTTATCGTTGTTGATGACTGCTCACAGGATGGCACAACAGGTATCTTGCGGGCGCACTCTGATATAAAGACGCTGTTTCACCAGAAGAATAGGGGCAAAGGTGCTGCCATCCGTTCAGGGCTTACCGTCACGTCAGGCGACTATGTTGTCATCCAGGACGCAGACCTTGAATACTCACCAGCGCAATACCAGTTTTTGCTCAAACCATTGGAAAAAAATCAAACCCGTGTCGTCTACGGTTCACGCATTTTGGGTAAAGGAACATTCATACGATCGAGCTACTATGCAAATCGGTTTCTTACGTGCCTCACAAACATACTCTTCTGCAGTCACCTGACTGACATGGAGACGTGCTACAAAGTGATCGATACGGCGCTCCTCAAGAGTCTCAACCTCACATCATCACGGTTTGAGATCGAACCAGAGATAACCTGCAAACTTCTCAAGAGAAAGGAGAAAATCATAGAGCTACCAATCACCTACGAGGGCCGAAAAAAAGGTAAGAAGATTGGCATTAAGGATGGCATTCAGGCAATCTGGAATATCCTAAAATGGAAATTCAAGCAATGAAGGTTCTCATGGTCGTCACAGCATATCCGCGCTATCCGGGCGACGTCATCACGCCCTGGCTCGTCGAACTCATCCAGCGACTCCAGATGAGTGGCATACGGGTCTCGGTGTTTACATCTTCCTACAGGGGTTTGGGTAGTCAGGTACTCGATGGTGTCGAGGTTCACCGGTTTCGCTATTTCCTGAAGAGATACGAACGGTTAACACATGAAGAGACTGCGGTGGATAGAATCAAACGTAGCCCGTTCAACATACTCCTTGCTCTGTTTTATATGCTGTCCGGCACGCTGAGTATCGTACGCCTCGTTAAGAAAGAACGTTTTGACATAATCCACATTCACTGGCCATTCCCCCATATGCTTTTTGGCGTTTTCGCAAAGGCTGCGAGCCAGGCACGTCTCTTCACGACGTTCTATGGTGTGGAGATTAGGTGGCTTAAACAGACCTTCCCCCTCCTCGTCCGATTGTTTTCGCGGTTCATCAATAAGGCCAATACCATTACTGCAATATCAACACATACGGCGCGGGAACTGGACGCGGTCACTTCTCAGCACATCGAAATTGTACCCTTTAGCGCCGCGATCGGACCGCGGCGCGGGACTGTATCTGATGCCCAACAGATTATCTTTGTCGGCCGGCTCGTTGAACGTAAAGGTGTCGCTTACTTGCTACGAGCGTTTGCGCAGGTAAAAGATAAGATTCCCCACCGGCTTGTCATTATTGGCGACGGCCCGGAACGCGCAGGCCTACAAGAGCAGGCTCACGACCTCGACCTCGGAGACCGGGTCATATTCACGGGGAGAATCTCTGACCAAGAACTCTACGAGCAGTACAATCAGTGCAGCTTCATTGTGCTCCCGGCCGTATACGATGCAAAAGGCGATATCGAGGGACTCGGCGTTGTCCTGCTCGAAGCGATGTCCTATGCAAAACCAGCGATTGCTTCTGATGCCGGCGGCATCACGGACATTGTAGCCGATGGCGACAATGGTCTCCTTGTTCCGCCTGGCCACGTACCGGCGCTTGCTCAGGCAATTGAGCAACTGGCAACAAACCGCGCTCTGCGCAAACAGATGGGTAGGCGGGCAAAACAAGTCGTTGACGAGAAGTTCAGTTGGGATAAAATTACTCATCAACTAGTATCACTCTATGAACGAAAATAGCACAATAGACAATGCACACATGCACACGAATCAGCCGGCGGTAAAACAAATCATCGAGGCGCTCTTGATTGCTACCGATGCACCGCTCAGCCTTTCCCGGATCGCCGAACTCACGGGCGCTGAAATCGGAGACATTACAAAACACATTAGTGAACTCAATCAAGAGTATGCAGCATCGGAGCGGGCATTCGAAATCAAAGAAATCGCGGGCGGCTATCAGATCTATACCCTTTCCCGGTATGCGAACTGGGTCGGCGGTCTCCACGACCGTAAGAGCAGATTGTCAAAGGCAGCACTGGAGACGATCGCGATTATCGCGTACCATCAACCAATAACACGACCAGAGATCGAGAAGTTACGCGGTGTAGATTCGAGTTCGGTCCTTGACACCTTACTGCAAAAAGGGCTCCTCAAAACGGTCGGCAGGTTGCCGGTACCGGGACGGCCAATAAAATACGCGACTACCAAAGAATTTTTGCGTTACTTTGGCATTAAGGACATAAGCGACCTGCCGCGTGAAGAAGATTTCGGCGAACGTGTCGCGCATACCCTGGATGAACAAAATGCAATCACTCGAGAACCAGCGGGGCACGTCGAAACTGACAACCGCGAGGACGAAAAAACGCCCCGTACGGATGTTGATGATACTGTGTAATCGTACGTCGTTCGTGTGAAATGACCGACATCAAGAAAGAAGTAACGCAGTTTCTCCATACGCACCAGATTCGCATTGTCGGTTTTGGTACTGTACCCGATGATGCGACGGTTCTTGAAATTCAAAAATCCCCCCGGGCAATCGTATGCGGTGTGAGGCTATCCAAATCAGTCCTGGAAACAGTTACTGACCGTCCGAGTCTCCTGTACAAACATCACTACAAAACAGTGAACTGGATTCTCGATCAAACAGCGTTTCGCCTCGCTCAATTCATCGAGGAAAAAGGAGCACAAGCAATCGCGATACCCGCGTCACAAACAGTCGACTGGCAAAACCACCGTGGACACATTTCACACAAAGCCCTCGCCCGGGCAGCGGGCCTCGGACACATTGGTCGGAGCGGCTTGCTCGTTCATCCGACCCATGGCGCCCAGGTCAGGTATGTCTCCATACTCACCGACCTACGGTTTGAACCGGATGCGCCAGTTGATACTGATTGCGGCACCTGTACGAAATGCATCGATGTCTGCCCGGCCCACGCGATCAGCGAACACGGGGTGGATATACACCGGTGCTATGAAAAGCTGAGGGAGTTTTCACGGATACGCGGAATTGGGCAGTACATTTGCGGCGTATGCGTCAAGGTGTGTAATGGCAGAGATTAAGCAACCACAAAAAGTACTCGTCTTCACGGGATTAGTTTACGTACCCGGTGCAGAGGTGGACGTTGTTCTCGAGAAACTATCATCAGTTGCCGGAAGCGTCGCATTGCAGTCAAATACGCTTCAATTCAGCCATACTGCATACTACAGCCGAGAAATGGGACATGCACTCGTGCGGCAGTGGTATGCATTTGACAAACTGGTAAACCCCGGAGTGCTCATTGATTTGAAACACCTCACCAATCAACTGGAGAGAATGTCACTGAACGAACACGGTGGTCGTACAATAAATATCGATCCCGGGCTCCTCTCCATGAGCAATATTGTCCTCGCGTCCACCAAGAACTATGCACATCGCATTTACTGCGGCAAGGGCATCTACGCAGAGGTAACGCTCATCTATCAAGAAAAGACATTCAAACCACTTGCCTGGACCTATCCTGACTACCGTGAGCAAAGCGCACACGACTTTTTCTGTAGTGCCCGCGAGATACTGAAAGAAAAACTTAGAGGAGAGAACAATGTTTGAGCTATCAATCGAAACGATCTTTTCCGCAGCCCATCAGGTCAAAGGCTACCCCGGTGATTGTGCGGGTGTGCACGGACACACGTACCGAATCCAGGCACGGGTAAAGGTGAAGAAGCTGGACAAACTCGGTATGGCGACCGACTTCCGGTATCTGCAGCAAGAGCTCGACAGTATCGTTAAGCAACTCGACCACACAAATCTGAACGCGTTACCCTTTTTCAAAAAACATAACGCAACTGCAGAATGGATCGCAGTTTTTATTTACAAGCAGTTGAAGAAAAAAGTCAGAAAAATCCACTCGGTAACTGTGTGGGAAGGATCAGAAAATGCGGCAACGTATTACGAAACGTAAAAGTATTGTACTTTTATCGGGTGGGCTCGATTCAACGGTCAGCGCAACCATTGCGAAACAGAGAACGCGTCCGCTGTTTGCGCTAACATTTGACTATGGGCACCGTGCGGCGCGTATGGAAATCCAGGCATCACGGGCAATTAGCGAGGCACTGTCCATTCCCCATAAGACGGTGAAAGTACCTTTCTATAGGACATTCAAGAATATTCCCCTGCTTCGTGCACGAAAAAAACTAGATGCCCAAAGATTGGAGCGGCTGCGCAATATCTGGGTGCCGAACAGAAATGGGCTGTTTATCAATATCGCCGCCTGCTATGCCGAGTATCACAACGTAGATCTCATTGTCACCGGGTTCAACCGCGAAGAGGCAGAGCTGTTCCCCGACAACACAGCGCAATTCATTGCCGCAATCAACCATGCACTCATGTTCAGCACACTCAGGAACGTCAAAGTTATCAGCTTTGTCAGCGACTACACGAAGGCGCAGATATACCGGCTCGGCCTGAGGTACAAAGCACCACTCGAGCACATTTACTCGTGCTACCTGGGAAGAACGAAAATGTGCGGCACGTGCGCGTCATGCAGACGACTGCAGAAAAGTATGCACAATCATGCCCAACGTAGTTGACATTATTCACAAAAAACGTGAAGGAAACAGACTATCGCCGACTGAAATAGAGTACTTCGTATCATCGTACACTGCTGGCACCATTCCTGATTATCAGTGCAGTGCACTGCTCATGGCGATCTATTTCCAGGGAATGGACTTTGAGGAAACGACCGTGCTCACACAGGCAATGATGCACTCGGGAAGGGTACTCACACTACCGCGCATCAAACGACCGACCATTGATAAACATTCGACCGGCGGTGTCGGTGACAAGGTTTCGCTCATTCTGGCGCCGCTCGTCGCATCATGTGGCGTCTGCGTTCCAATGATGTCAGGAAGAGGACTCGGGCACACGGGTGGTACTCTGGACAAACTCGAGTCCATCCCGACATTTTGCACGCAGCTGACCGTACGGCAGTTCGAAAAACAGCTTAGCACAATCGGCGTGGCCATGATCGGCCAGACGAGTGAAATCGCTCCAGCGGACAAGAAGCTGTACGCACTCAGGGATGTAACCGCAACCGTTGATTCGATCCCCCTTATCGCCGCGAGCATCATGTCAAAAAAACTCGCTGAGGGACTCGATGGTTTAGTACTCGACGTCAAATGCGGAAATGGCGCCTTCATGAAAAACGAGAGGACCGCACGAACCCTCGCCCGTACACTGATTCAGATAGGTAAACGTTCGGGCCTAAAAATCACTGCACTGCTCACGGATATGAACAACCCGTTGGGACAGTACGTCGGCAATTCACTGGAAGTAATTGAAGCGCTCGAAGCACTAAAGGGCAGAGGTCCTGCCGATCTCATGAAAATAACCTATGCACTGGGTGCAGCGATGTTGAAACAAGCAAAGGTAAGAGGTGGCACAAAGCTGCTTGAGAAAAAAATACACAGTGGCGAAGCCCTGGCGAAATTCAGACAGATTGTTAGATACCAAGGTGGTGATACCCGCGTCATTGATGACTATTCGCGATTGCCTTTAGCTCAGAAAAAGACGGTTGTCAGAGCTCAGAAATCTGGCTATATTCATGCCATTGATACATTCCAGATTGGTGTGCAGCTGATTGTTCTTGGTGGTGGGAGACGAGAGAAAGGCGATACCATAGACCCATCATGTGGCTTCAGAATACATAAGAAGACCGGTGATTATGTGGTCAAGGGAGAACCTCTTATAGACATATACAGCACACAATCGCGTACCCGCAACACAGTCGCAAAAACCATACAGAACACCTTTACCATCAAAAAGCGGGCTTGTAGACCCAGACCCCTGATCCGCACAACCCTCACTTAGTGCAACATTTTTTGCCGTGCAGAAAATGTTACATTAGTGGTTTATTTATGATTTTTCGACCCTTTTTGCTCATTTTTTTACAAAATCTGCCGTGCAGTTTTTGTAAAAATACCCCGGGTGTGACAAGGAAGAATACCCATGGGATTTTCTAGTCCCAGCGGGCTATGCCGAACTGTTTTGCCTTGGTGTATTTGACAATGGTGGCTTGTGTCTTATCGGTGGTTATGCTCTCGACTGCGATACAGTTACCCGACAGTGCGGTCGGCCGGTTTTTCTTGCCATGTGGTTTGTAGACTTTTGCCCACCTTACAAAACCATTCGTACTATGGCTCAACAACACAATGTCATCCCCGACCGTACCGGTTATGGCAAAATTCTCGAACGTCTTGCCTCTGGAAAACTGTATAAACCCAGCATCAAGAAAGTGGGGTTCAGCAGGCTCGCCTTCTTTCCTGCTGTATGTTGTACGCCAGAGTTCGTTTCCGTCACGGTCGTACTTCACGGTTACTATGACGGGTATGCCGCGCTCATTGACACTACTCCCGGTAACGTATACGTGCAAAGATTCATCAATCGCCATGCCGCGCGGGATGTCGTCGAGGTGCCCTGCACCGTCACACCGCTGCGTCCAAAGGAGCGTATTCTCGCGGTCATATACTACGGTTAAGAAATCGTTGTGCGTCATATCACTAAAGCTCATACCGGTCATATAGACGGTACCGTTTGGATCAATTTCAATGTCGGCCAACATCTCTTCCTGTTCGGACGTTTCAAACCGAACATAACGAGTTACGTGGCCCATATCGTCATACCGCACGAGTCCAAAATCCCTGCTGTCTTCCAGTACACCAGCCAAAGCGAACTGACCGCGTTCGCGGACATCACACTTAATGTGCCGGAACTGTATGTCAGGGTTGAGGTAACTTGTACTCCACATCGTTTCACCGTCGCGGTCATACTTGCTAACAAAAATAGAGATATTACCATCGCCATCTGCTCGCAGTCCGGCAAGATAGATGCCACCGTCATAGTCAACGAGCATCATGCTCTCACGTTCGCTCTCCTCAGCAGCTTTCTGGGCCATGCGTACCCACATTATATCACCGAGACTATCATACCGTATGAGTGCTGAGTTAATGTAGCCAGCGCTATCAATGACCTGGGCGTGAACAAAAACACCTTCATTCCTACCCGCGACGCTATGGTGCGGTAGTACCTTCCTCCCGTACGTTGCCTTTACACCGGCGGGCCCGTACTCGGCGTACCATACAACCTCACCGCTTTCATTGTATTGAGCCGTAATGCAGAAAGGACCCCGGTCTTCAGTCCAATACGTACCGGTTACGTACACGCCATGACGTAATGAGATATCAGTAATGCTATAATTGCCAGCACCGAGTATATCAATACTCTTCTCCCACTGAACCTCCATTTCACTACAATTGAGCAGCAGCACGACGGCGAAGGCACAACATATATAGTTCTTCATGTGTAGATTATAATAATACGTCTGATTGTGTCAAGGAAAACCACTCAGCTCTCGGGCATTCGGCTTTGGGCGTTGGCACCAAACAGTGGAGAGTTGAGAGATGAGAGGGGAGAGTCCGTAATCGTATATCGCCGTTCGTATTCGCGGAACTGGTTGATAGTAAATAATAAATGCTCGATAGCATAAACACATACGACATACAACTCATAACTACGGATATACTCTAATATGTTGGCGTCTCGCCTTACGACTTCTCTTCTTCGGCGTGATGTTTGATGACACGTGCTTCAGTGATGTAGATTACATCCTCGCATATGTTCGTACTAAGATCGGCGATACGCTCCAGGTTCTTGGCCACGAGCACGTACGATATAGCTGAACCGACCTGCTCTGGCTCCTCGAGCATGTGCGTGAGCAGTATTCGAATAGTCTCATCACGCATGCGGTCAACCGTGCTATCCCGCTCACACACGCGTTGCGCACGATCAGGATCATTGTTGACAAAACTCTCAACACTGTCTCTCAGCATCGCTTTTACCTCTTTTGCCATAGCCCAGATATTAGCGACAGGTTTATGGCGTACCTGCTTCAGTATGTATCCAACCTGATCAGCGATGTTGACCGCATGATCACCCATCCGTTCTAAATCATTATTCATCTTGATCACGCCAACCAAGAACCGGAGGTCAGTTCCCACTGGTTGGTGCCGTGCAATGAGCTCAATACACTGATCCTCGATCGCGATCTCATATTTGTCGACTTCATGGTCGATCTTTTCTACCTCTGCAGCCATTCGGTCATTCCTTTTTTTCAGTGCTTCAAGCGCTTTCGTTATCTCTTCCTCGACCATCACCGCCATTTCGAGCAGATGCTTCTTTACCTTCTGCAACTCTTCATCAAAGTGCCTATCCATAACTCTCTCCTCCTTTTTACAAAAAAGTTCGCGGACAAAAAATTAGCCAAACCGTCCACTGATATACCCAAATGTCCTTTCATCTTTTGGATTAGTAAAAATATTTTTGGCCTTGTCAAATTCAACCATCTCACCGAGAAGCATAAACCCGACTTCGTCGGCGACGCGCGCTGCCTGCTGCATATTGTGGGTTACAATAACGATCGTATACGTCTTTTTTAGCTGTAACATCAAATCTTCGATTTTGGCAGTGGCAATCGGATCGAGCGCAGAACAGGGTTCATCCATGAGCAGAATTTCTGGCTCAACTGCCAAGAGACGTGCAATACAAAGCCGTTGCTGCTTCTCAGCCGACAGTTCAAGCGCAGCCTTCTGCAATGTACCTCCAAGACTGTCGAGCAGATCAACCGCCGCGAGCGAACGCTCAACAATATCGTTTAGTGTCTTCCGGTCGGTAATACCCCAAACGCGTGGACCGTATGCAACATTATCAAACACCGACAAGGGAAATGCGTTGGGCCGTTGAAACACCATACCTACTTTCTTGCGGAGCTGGATGAGGTCGCACACGGGTGAATAGATATCTTCACCGTCAACGAGAACGCTGCCCGTCGTGCGGACGTCACTGATTAGATCATTCATACGGTTAAAGACGCGCAAAAGTGTTGACTTACCACAGCCAGAAGGACCAATAATGCCAGTAATGAGATTTTCTTTAATAGAAAGATTCACGTTCTTCAACGCCTGAAATGTATCGTAGTACAGATTGAGATTCGCCGTCCTAATAATCATCCAAATTTGCCCCGTATGTAATCATCAGTCTGCGAACATCTCGGATGCGTAAAAATCTTTTCGGTCTTGTCAATCTCGATCAACTCACCGGCATAAAAGAAGGCTGTTCGATCGGCAACACGAGCAGCTTGTTTCGTGTTATTTGTGACAAGAATGAATGTGTACTGTTCTTTCAGATCGAGCATGGTTGCCTCAATCTTGGCAGTCGAAATCGGATCGAGTCCTGAACACGGCTCATCCATCATGATCACTTCTGGCTCCATGGCGAGTGTGCGAGCAATGCACAGACGCTGCTGCTGCCCACCTGATAATGTGGCTGCAGAATCTTTAAGCCTGTCTTTCACCTCGTCCCACAGATTACCCGCTTTCAATGCCTTAACAACCAAATCATCAAGCGTTTCCGTGCTTATCTTGTTATGCAGCTTTGGTCCATAACCGATATTTTTGTAAATCGTACCCGGCAGTACGACCGGCGTCGCAAAAATAAGTCCAACGCGACGGCGCAGGTCGTTGAGACTCAGTTTGTGAATATTCTCGCCATCGAGGGTGATCATACCAGTCATGCGTGCGTAGTCAATTTCATAGAGGCGGTTAATTGCGCGCAGTAATGAGCTTTTACCGGAATTTGCAGGACCGATCACCCCGAGAATTTCATTTTTCTTGACGTTCATTGTGACATTCTTCAATGCCTGGTACCCGTCGTAGTACAAATTCACATTGTCTATCTGAATCTTATCCATTTCGTTTTAGTAGTACCGTGCGATAAAACGGTGCATGAGCCGGTAAGCAACAAAGTTGACTCCGAGAATAATTATAATAAGCACTGTTGCTGTACCATACGCATTGGGCATTGAAATACCTTCACGTGCCAGTATGTAAAAGTGAACCGCAAGTGTTCTTGTCGACGAGAATAGCGATGTCGGCATGCCTAATGATGATCCTGCGGTAAAGATGACGGCGGCGGTCTCTCCAACCGCTCTGCCGATACCGAGAATGACACCGGTGAGTATGCCTGGCAGAGCGGTTGGCAGCACAACTTTAAGAATCGTATCGAGTTTGCCGCCACCCAGTGAGTAGCTAATTTCTCTGTAGGAACGTGGCACTGCTTTAATCGCCTCCTCGGTCGTCCTGATAATCGTCGGGATAATCATAACCGCAAGTGTAAGTCCGCCGGAGAGAACACTCCAGCCTAAACGGAGTGTAATAACAAAGAAGATGAATCCGAACAAACCAAATATAATCGAGGGCACACCAGCAAGGCAATCAGCACCAAAACTGATGACTCGGCGTACGAGACCGCCACGCGTATATTCAACAAGATACACAGCACTACCAACACCGAGCGGTGTCGCAATGATTATCGCAACCACAGTAACAAATAACGTTCCAAGTATTGACGGAAAAATCCCTCCCGCCTTGCCCATATCATGAGTTTTTTCCGTCAGGAACTCAATACTCAGCTGGCCAAATCCGTTCTTGAAAACATAAAGAATAATGAAAAACAGTATGACAACGGTAATAACCGTCATCATGAGCAAGATTGTGTACGCAATAATCTGGCTTGTGCGCGGTCCAATTTTCAGAGGCATTACTTACGTCCCGTAATTCTGATCGCAACAATGTTCAAGGCAATAATGATGATGAACAGAACCGACCCGCAGGCAAAGAGCGCTGCCCGATGGTCACCCGCTGCATAGCCGAGCTCAAGTGCAATTGTTGAGGTGAGGGTGCGAACCGAGTCAAATATCGAACCAGGAATCTTGAGCGCATTGCCCGCGATCATAATAACTGCCATGGTTTCACCAATCGCCCTGCCCATACCAAGGATAATGCCGGCGACAATGCCGGAACGGGCGGCCGGAAGGAGGAGCATGACAACGGTCTGCCATTTCGTTGCACCGACGGCAAACGAACCTTCACGGTACGTATTCGGTACGGCAACGAACGCATCATATGATATACTGACAATCGTCGGTAAAATCATAATCCCCAGTATTATGCTCGCGGCCAATACAGAAAATCCTGGTCCGCCAAACGTCTGTCTAATAAACGGCACCAGGATAACAATACCCATAAAGCCGTACACCACTGAAGGAATACCGGCAAGTAATTCAATGATTGGCTTTAATGTCTTCTGAATTGCGGATGAAGAAAATTCAGCTAAAAAAATAGCACAGGCAAGACCAAAGGGAATACCCACAATCAGGGCACCGATCGTAACCATGAGCGACCCGACAATCATCGAGAGGATTCCGAACTGACCTCTTGTCGGCGACCAGTGCGTTGAAAAAAAATTACCAAACCCGGCTTTGAAGAGCAGCGGAATACCTTGTTGAAAAATGAAAAACGTAATGAGTAGAAGGGAAAGAATTGCCGATAGGGCTATGAAAAGCAATGCTTTTTCGGCAATTTTATCTTTCATTCGTCAGTCGTCTTGGATTTCAGTGGCAGGAATAAGACCGCTGCTTTTGAGAATATCCTGTCCCTTTTTGGAAAGAACATAATCAATAAAGGTCTTCATGTCACCTCGTGGCTCTTCGCACAAAAGCAGCAGAAACGGTCGAGAGAATCTGTACTTCTGGGTCATAAGGTTGACCAGTGTCGGCTTTACACCATTGATAGCAAGTGCCTTCTCGCGTTCATCAACGAGTCCTACTGAAATGTAGCCAATCCCTTGCGGTGTTGTCGCTATAATTTCTCGCACCGCACCGTTTGAGTCCTGGACCAAACATGCATCACTAATAATAACATCACCCATGATCATATCTTCGAAAGAGCCGCGTGTGCCCGAACCTTCTTCTCTTGTTACTGGGATGATTTCGGCGTCTTCTCCGCCGAGCTCACGCCAGTTCGTAATCGTGCCGGAAAAAATCGCCCGCACCTCATCAATACTCAAATCATTGACTGGATTGTCTCGATGTACGATGACTGCGATGCCATCAACAGCAATGAGGACAACTCTCAAACCACGTTCGCTCACCTTCAGGTTTCGTGATGAGGCGCCGATGTCACATGTCTTATTGAGGGTTGCTTGGATGCCAGCCGTCGACCCGCCACCTTGCACATTGACAACAATGTCAGGGTGTTCCTCCATGAAATGCTCCGCGACCTTTTCAATGAAGGGTTGCACTGAGGTCGAGCCGGCAATGATGATACCACCTTTTCTTTGGGTACAGGTTAGCAGGGAAAGAAACCACAGTATCGCAAGGTAGCGCACAGTTACACAATTATACGCACAAATAGTACCCCGTCAACGAAATAGTATAACAGCTGTTATTTTGATTCCCCTTGACTTGCTCCACTATATTCACATAATAGAGGGTCTCGTGGAGGGTCATTAATGAACAAACTAGTTGCGGTCGTCGACGATGAACCTGACATTGTAAAGCTCGTATCAATACACCTCAAGAAAGCACATTTCGCAGTCGCCGAATTTCTTGACGGTGAAACCTTCATGAAATCTCTGCCCGAAAAGAAACCCGACCTCATAGTTCTTGACCTCATGCTACCTGATGCGGATGGGATGGACATCTGTAAGTACCTCAAGAAACACAACGAATATTCAGCCATACCAATAATTATGCTCACGGCGCGCAGCGACGAGACCGATAAAATTGTCGGCCTGGAACTCGGTGCGGACGACTACGTCACAAAACCATTCTCGCCCCGCGAGCTGATTGCACGGATAAAAGCAGTATTGCGCCGACGTGAACAGGTTGCAGAAGCACAGCGTATGACAATAGGCGATATTCTGACGCTTGATTTCGACAAATTTGAAGTGCACGTACGAGATGAAAAAATCGATCTAACGACAACAGAATTCAGAATTCTCAAAATCCTGGCGGAAAGAAAAGGGTGGGTCTTTTCCCGGAAACAAATTCTCGATACGCTATGGGGAGAAGACAAGATTGTCGTCGACCGAACCATTGATGTCCACATTAAACATCTTCGAGAGAAACTCGGAGAAGCCGGAAAATTCATCAAAAATATCCGGGGAGTTGGATACACACTGAAGGAATGAAGACAAGTTTTTTCCTCAAATCTCTTCAAGGGTACGTGCTTATCACATTACTCCTTGCCGCTTTGGTCTTCATATTCTCTCTATCAATTATCAAAACCCACTACATCAGCACGCTCAGCAATGACCTCGAACATCTCAGTACCGCGCTCCTCCTCAGACTGACCCCGCTCGTTGATAAAAACGCAACCGATTCTCTCAATATGATCACCACAGAAGTAGGCGCGACCATCAATACGCGGATCACCGTCATTGATCCACAAGGACGTGTCCTCGCTGATTCGAAAGAGAATCCCGAGGACATGGACAATCACCGGTGGCGACCTGAGATTGCCCAGGCGCTCGAGGGAGAACCTGGGACATCAGTGCGCTTCAGCAGGACAGTAAAAAAAGAAATGCTCTACGTTGCCGTTCCCATGGTCAAACAGGGCGAGACAATTGGCGTCGTCAGGACGAGTCTCTTTCTTGATGACATCAACACACTGCTGAATGCACTCGGAATGCGTATACTCCTCATTTGCGCCATCATCGCCGCCGCATCTCTCATCCTCGCGGTACTCTTCTCAAGAAATTTGTCAAAACCAATACGTGAGCTCGTGCACGCATCACGTCGGGTTGCGGTTGGTGACTTTGACGTCACCGTGCTGTTCAAGAGAAGAGATGAACTCAAGGAACTCGCTGATAGCTTCAACGACATGGTTTCACAAATCAAAACACTATTCAACGAAGTGTCGCTCGAAAAAGAAGCGCTCAATACAATCATTGCCTCAATCCAGGAGGGCGTGCTCGTTCTCGACAAACACGGCCGAATCGTGCTGTGCAATGATGGTTTTCGCAAAATAACTAATTTGCTACCCGTTGAAGGCAAATACTACTACGAAGTGATACGGACACCGAAACTCGGACAGCTGCTCGATACTGTACTTCAAAAAGCGGATGCGGTAGTTCACGATGAGCTCCGCATCGGCAATCGAACGTATGTATGCAGCGGCACTTTTCTCAGCGCTGCTCAGCAGACTGTGCTAACGTTACATGATATCACTGAGCTCCTCGGTGTCGCCACAATGAAAAAAGATTTCATCCTTAACGTTTCCCACGAACTGCGCACACCCCTCACTGCGATCAAAGGATTTGTTGAAACAATGGAGCAAGAAGGAAAAGCGCAATCAAAGCACTATCTCGATATCATCAAGAAGCACACTGATCGACTCATTAATATTGTCCAGGACTTACAGGTGCTGTCACAGCTCGAAGAAACAGAAAGAATCGAATTGGAAGAGGTCAACCTCAGGCAGTTACTTGAAACCATCCGCAAGCTCTTTGAGCAGCGACTCAAAGAAAAAGGACTCGTCTTCACAATCGACATTGCCCGGGATGTTTCTTCAATCATTGCGGATCCATTCAAGCTTGAACAGATGTTCATCAATCTCATTGATAATGCAATAAAGTACACGGAAAAGGGTGAAATCAGCCTCACTGCTGAACCACACGACACATCGGCAAAAATTAGGCTTAAAGACACCGGCGTGGGGATCCCCGAGCAACATCTCACGAGGATATTCGAACGTTTCTACGTTGTTGACAAATCACGCTCCCGAAAAATGGGCGGTACTGGGCTCGGCCTCTCAATTGTCAAGCATATTGTCCAGGCACACAATGGAACGATCGAAGTCTCAAGCGAGGTCAACAAAGGAACGACGTTTACCATCATTCTCCCGAAATCACGGTAGTTTTACAGACCCAAATAACTTAACTATATCTTAACCAGACCTTAATTATACCTTAATCTAACAGGTGTAATATTCTGGCAAAGGAGGATGTTCTATGAAACACACATTACTCGTGTTGCTCATAGGTTGTGTGGTTTTCGGGTACGCAAATGCCGATCTCTACGGCTATTTTTGGACACGCTATACCTTTGAAAACCCGACAACACCTGATGTCGATGAGAATGAACACTACTTCTCAATCGAACGCGGCTATGTCCGCTGGAAGACAAAAACGAGCCCGGTCTCGGTCGCTGCAACCATTGACATCGCAATGAAAAGAAATGCGACAAATGCTTCAGATTGGAATGTACGATTAAAGTATGCACACGCAAACTGGACCATACCTGGCATAAGCCAAACGCTCCCGGATTTCATGGCGATAATCGGATTACAGAAAACCTATTTCGGTGTCATTGACAAATGGGAGTATCACATAATTGAAAAATCCCTTGAAGATACCGAAAAGAAAATAAATAGTGCGGAGCTGGGATTGGCATTTCGGGGAGACCTCCCAAACGGCGTCGGTACTGTCACCGCTGGCATCTACAATGGCAACGGGTATTCCAGTGCCGTTGAAAACAATCAGTGGAAAGACCTGTCGTTCGATCTCGCGGTTGTTCCGATCCAAGGGATCACGGTCAAAGGCTCGGCTTGGATTGGCAAAGAGAATGCGGTTATCGATACAGTAGGCACAACCGAAGAGGTCACTGAGAATAGATTTGCTGGCGTACTGGAAGTGCAGCGTGGACCGCTCCATATCATGGGTGAATACCTCTACTTTATGGATGGCGTCTACAATGCCGACGATATCGTTGGCTGGGGTGCAATGGGTTATGTCGAGTACTTCCTCAACGATTATATCAGTCTTCTCGGTCGATATGACTACTATGATCCAGATAACGACACTGAAAACGATGTTCATTCCAGGATTATTGGTGGTGTGAACTGGCACGTCTCTGAATATCTACTGTGGCAGAACAACTACCAAATCGAAATGTACGAAGATGAGAATCGTGATGCCGAAGACAAAATCATGGTTCAGCTCAAGTACTCGTACTAGATGAGGAGGATATATGAAAAAAATACTTGCCCTTGGACTCTTACTGTGTGTCGGGCTCTTTGCCCAGAAATTAACAATCCAAGGTTCAACCACAGTTCTGCCAATCGCGCAGGCTGCGGCTGAGGCATACATGGATGATCACCCTGAAGCTGACATCACGGTTCGTGGTGGTGGGTCAGGAACAGGAATTGCTGCACTCATCGACGGTGCAACTGACATTGCTGATGCATCACGACCGATGAAAGAAAAAGAAATCACACTCGCGCACGAGCGCAGTATTGATCCGGTAGCAAACATTGTTGCCCGTGACGGCATTGCAGTTATTGTACACCCGAATAACCCTATGAACAACATCATGAAAGAAGACCTCAAGGCGATCTACACTGGCGAGATTACGAGCTGGGAAAAAATCAGTAGCGCCCAAGACGCCATCGTGGTCGTCTCACGTGATGCGGCTTCTGGTACCTTTGAGGCGTTCAATGAACTCGCTCTCGACAAGGCCAAGTTGTCGGACGCCGCACTCATGCTCGCGTCAAACCTTGAAGTTGCGCGCACCGTTGCCCAGACACCAGGAGCAATCGGCTATGTTGGCCTCGGCTATCTCAGTGATGAAGTCAAGGCAGTAAAAGTCAATGACATTATGCCTTCGGAGTCGACCGTCAACGACGGTACGTATCCGCTCGCGCGACCACTCTTCATGTATACCAACGGTATGCCGAGCGGTCTTGCGAAGGATTTTCTCGACTTCATAATGTCTGCTGACGGACAAACCATTGTCAAAGAAGCAGGGTTTGTACCGATTAAGTAACAGTAATGGTGGCGTCTTCACCGGATTGAGTTGCTATTGCTATTGTCAAGGCAAAGAGCTGTTTTTCCCTATTTATAATAACCGTGGAGACGCCACCTTCAACTTTGTCATCAATGTTACAATGGATTCACAATTGACGAAACAAACCTGCACGGTATGAGTAGAAGAAGAAAAGACTTTATCATAAAAACCTTACTACTCTTTTGCGCACTGAGTTCCCTCATTTTTCTCGGCGGCATTGTTCTGGTGCTCATTACGCAAGGTATACCGATCCTCGAAACGGTTGGCATTGGCGAATTCCTCTTTGGCACACACTGGTATCCAACTCATGATGAACCTGAATTCGGTATCTTACCCATGATCTACGGCTCACTCATTATCACTGCAGGAGCACTCACTTTTGCTGCACCACTGGGTATCTTAAGTGCACTCTTCATTGCTGAAATTGCGCCCTTCTGGCTCAAGGAGGCAATGAAACCAATCATCGAACTTTTGGCCGGTGTTCCTTCAGTTGTCTACGGTCTGTTTGGTGCACTGTTCGTTGCGCCGATTGTGCAAGACCTTTTTAACCTCCCAACTGGTCTCACCGCTTTTTCGGCAGCGTTGATTCTCGGCATCATGGTTCTCCCGACGGTCACGAGCATTGTTGAAGATTCGTTGACGTCAATACCAAAGGAATACCGGGAAGCCTCCCTCGCAGTTGGTGCAACCAAATGGGAAACCATGACCAAAATCACGCTCCCTGCCGCAGCGTCAGGTATCTCCACTGCCCTCATCCTCGGCATTGGCCGGGCAATTGGTGAAACCATGGCCGTGCTCATGGTTGCCGGTGGCTCACCGCGCATTGTCCTTTCCTTGTTCAAACCAACACGCGCCATGACATCAACCATTGCTGCAGAAATGGCCGAGACCGTCCTCGGCAGCAACCACTATCACGCGCTCTTTGGCATCGCGATCGTGCTTTTTATTATGACCCTTGGCTTTAACCTGGTCGCTGATCGTGTTTCGCAGCGATTCCACCGCAGATTCACGGCACTGAAATAGTCATGGAAATACAGGCTATGGAACTTTCACAGACGGTCAGTAAACCATCACACGTACACGCACAGCGTCGCAGGTTGGTGCAGAGGGTCGGCATTTCTATACTCTTTCTTTCACTCCTCGTGGCGATATTCTTTCTCTTTCTTATCGTCATATTTATTGCTATACGCGGTGCTGGAGTTATCAACTGGGAGTTCCTAACCGCAATGCCGCGCAAATCAATGACTGAAGGTGGCATCTTCCCGGCAATTCTCGGCACGTTCTATCTTGCACTCGGCGCCGTGATATGTGCACTGCCAATTGGCATCCTATCGGCAATATACCTTAATGAGTATGCTGGTGATTCCCTCGTCTTGAGAATCATCAAGATGGGTATTAACAATCTCGCCGGGGTACCATCAATTGTTTTCGGTTTGTTCGGCCTCGCGATTTTCGTGAAATTCTTCGGCTTTGGTGTGTCAATACTATCTGGTTCACTCACGCTTGCGATTATGATTCTTCCGGTCATCATCAGCACCACGGTTGAGGCACTTAAGAGCATCCCCGATTCCTTCCGTGAGGCTGGCTACGGAGTGGGTGCGACCAAATGGCAAATCATAAAGGGCATTATTTTACCTGCCGCACTACCAGGCATTCTCACCGGCACGATTCTTGGCATTGGCCGGGCAGCCGGAGAGACTGCACCGATCCTCTTCACGGCGGCGACGTTCTTCTCACGACGACTCCCCCATTCTGTTATGGATGAAGTGCTCGCCCTTCCATATCACATTTATGCGCTCATGACCGAAGGAACACACCCGGCTCAACAAGTCCCAATTGCCTACGGGACTGCCCTCGTGCTCTTGATTCTTGTCTTGGGGCTCGACCTCATCGCCATTGTTATCCGCACGAGAGCGAGGAGAAGGAAGCTATGGTAAACGTAACAAAACAACAGGAACCACCACAGTCGGTTTCAGAATGTACACCGAAGAATGCCCGTATGTGGATTGAAAATCTCAATGTTCACTTTGGTAGCAATCACGTTCTCATTGATGTCACGATTCCCATAAAAGAAAATAGCATCACGGCAATCATTGGTCCGTCTGGTTGCGGTAAATCAACGTTTATACGCTGCCTCAATCGGATGAATGATATCATTCCATCCGCCCGCATTGCCGGCTCAATATACCTCGACGGTAGGGATATCTACGACACAACATTCGAGCCGTACGATCTACGCAAGCAGGTTGGCATGGTTTTTCAGAAACCAAACCCGTTCCCTAAGTCAATTTACGAGAACCTCGCCTACGGGCTCCGCATACACGGCATCCGGCACAAAACCGAAATCGAAAGTCGTGTTGTGCGTGCCATCAAAGCCGCTGCCCTGTGGGAAGAGGTGCACGACCGGCTCCACGAATCGGCCTTTTCTTTGTCGGGCGGACAGCAGCAGCGTCTGTGCATTGCCCGCACACTCGCAATTGAACCAGATGTCATACTATTTGACGAACCGTGTTCAGCGCTTGACCCGATCTCGACGGCAAAGATTGAAGACCTCATGATTGAGTTAAAAAACAAATACACAATTGCAATCGTAACGCATAATCTGCAACAGGCTGTTCGGATTTCTGATTACACTGGTTTTCTCTACCTCGGCAAGCTCGTCGAATACGGTGACACGAAGAAGCTCTTTACTGCGCCAGAAGAAAAACTCACGGAGACGTACATCACTGGACGGTTCGGCTAATCATGTTACCTAATAAGAAAAAAATACTGTTCATCTGCACCCACAATTCAGCGCGTTCGCAGATGGCCGAGGCTATCGTCAACAGCTACTATGGCAATGACTATGAGGCATACAGTGCGGGGATACAGCCAACCGAGGTTAATGCATACGCAATCAACGTGATGGCAGAAATAGGCATAGATATATCAAAACACGTATCCAAAAGCATCGAGGAATTTCGCAACGCCTCGTTTGACTATGTCATTACAGTCTGTGACAAGGCGCGGGAAACGTGCCCGTTCTTTCCGGGTGCCCGAGAACTCATTCACAAAGGCTTCAACGACCCGGCAGAGGTCACCGGCCCGCCAGCTGTTGTACGAGCCGCGTTCCGTAACACGCGGGATGAGATTCACAAGTACCTCAGAGAAAAATTCGGTAAGGAGAAGTAGTGTGATTGAAGAAAAAATCCAGGAACTAAAGGCAGAACTCGTTGAATATTCGATGCTCGTCGTGACCATGGTGGAGAATTGCGCAAGAGGACTGGTTGAGAAAAACGAAGACCTTCTCCATGACCTAATCGAAAAAGATGAACCACGAGCAAACGACTATGAAATCGAACTGGATGAAATGTGCACCACGTACATTGTCAAATACCAACCCAAGGCAAAAGACTTGCGAACCATTCTCATGATCCTGAAAATGAACAATGACCTCGAACGTATTGCTGACCATGCCGTGAATATCTCTCAGAGTGCGCTGTATCTCATTGAACAGCCGCTTGTGAAACCACTCATCGATATTCCGCGGATGGCCGATACGGTCAGCAAGATGTTCAATGATGGTGTGGCTGCCTTTGTTCATGAAAACTCTAATCTGGCGAACGATGTGTGCGCCCGTGACAATGCTGTTGATGCTCTGAGAGACCAAATCCTGCGCGAGCTCATAACTTACATGATATCAGACCCGAGTACCATAGAACGCTCTCTGCATTTGATACGGATTTCCAAAGACCTCGAGCGCATTGCCGACCTTTCGACAAATATCTGTGAAGACGTAATCTTCCTTGTCGAAGGAAAAGTGATTAAACACCATTTCGAAGAGGCGCCTGCCTAACGCGCTTGTTGGATGGTTGGATAGCTGTAATAGTTAAATAGTCAACCTCCAACAATACAACGATCACAACGATTCCAACTATTTAGACCATTCCAACCATACAACTATTGTAACTACTTCGCCTTGACTTGGAGTACTTTTTCTGGTAAACTGTCAGGAAGGAGGAATATGGCAAAAGACGAGAAGGAAAAAGTACTCAGTGTCGCAATCAGCCAGGTTGAAAAACAATTCGGCAAAGGCTCGATCATGCGGCTCGGCGAGGAGGGGGCAAAGGTCGAGGTTGACGTCATCCCAACTGGTTCACTCACCCTCGACAGTGCCCTTGGTATTGGCGGTTTTCCACGAGGGAGGGTAGTAGAGATTTACGGGCCTGAGGCAGGCGGTAAAACGACGCTTGCGCTCGAAGCCATTGCTCAGGCTCAAAAAGCTGGCGGCACAGCGATGTTCATCGATGCCGAACATGCGTTTGACCCGAGCTATGCCCAAAATCTAGGCATAAACCTGGATGAGCTGCTCATAAGCCAACCCGACACTGGCGAACAGGCTCTTGAAATCGCTGAGATACTCACACGTTCTGGTGGTGTTGACATTGTTGCGGTCGATTCGGTCGCTGCACTCGTACCAAAGGCAGAAATCGCCGGAGAAATGGGTGAGTTGCAGGTCGGCCTCATTGCCCGGCTCATGTCCCAAGCGCTCAGGAAACTGACGAGTGTGATCAGCAAATCACGAACCTGCGCAATATTCATCAACCAAATCAGGCACAAAATTGGGGTCATATACGGCTCACCAGAAACGACGCCGGGCGGACTCGCGCTCAAGTTCCATTCTTCAATACGCTGCGATATCCGGCGCATTGCCTCGATCAAGAGAGGCGATACGATGATCGGCTCACGGACAAAGGTAAAAGTGGTTAAAAACAAACTGGCGCCACCGTTCAAAATTGCTGAATTCGATATTATTTACGGCGAAGGCATCTCAAGGTACGGCGAACTGGTTGACCTCGGTGTGCAGACGACAGTGTTACAAAAAGCAGGTTCCTGGTACTCGTACGGTGAAGAACGAATCGGTCAGGGTAGGGATGCGGTGATTGAACTACTGAAGTCAGATCCAGAAATCGCACAAAAAATTGAAAGTAGTATCCGGCAAGAACTCAAACTGCCACCGATCAAGAAACGTGAAGATAAGCAAGATCACTCCACAAAAAAGAAATAAAAACCGTTGTTCAGTCTATATTGATGGACAGTATTCCTTTGGCGTCACGAAAGAGCTCATACACAAATACGACCTCACCGAAGACAGTGAGATAACCGAGGAGGAGATTCAGAACCTGCTGTTGCACGACGAAAGAGAAAAGATAAAAAGTCGTGCCTACCGACTGCTTTCATTTCGTGAACGGTCAGCAGCCGAGATGCGGGCACGTTTACTGAAAGCCGGATATGACAGCTCGCTCGTCGACGATGTCATTGAGGACCTCGTTGCTAGCGACACACTCAATGATGAACGCTTTGCTGCTCTCTTTGTCAAGGATTACACAAACCTAAAACCAAAAGGCAATCGTTTCATTGTCCACGAGCTCACCAAGAAGGGAATTGCTCGACAGACAATAGAAAAGGTACTCGCGATCCGTGATGAACGCAAACTCATGCAACAGTTCATGCAACGGAAACTCAAGAATCTTGACGCACGTGACTTCAGAGACCGGCAAAAAATCGCGCGCCGACTCCTACAGCGTGGTTTCACACCACACATTGTCTACGATGTACTGAACCAACAAAAATGAACGCCCACGAATTGCGAGAAAACTTTCTTAACTTTATCAAAGTGAAAACTCAGAGGAGAACAGATAACTTTTCAGTAGATTGTCTCCCTCTCAGCTTCGTTGACTCCCAAAAGTATACAGTTATGATTTCAAAAGACTAAGTATGTTTAGATGAGGGGGAAATTAGAAAAGAATGATTATCACGGATATTCTAAAGATTAGCAGAATCTTGGGGATTATCGTTAGTATGGGAATCAGTGCTAACATATTTGCTCAGAAAGTCCCTCAAATGGGTAGGCCAATTATCATTCCAAGCTCAATATCAGAGCTTGAACATTTAGCTGCTAACAAATCCGATCGCGTACCGGTCGGTCCCGTTAGCAAACCATCTTCTGATAATTCTCAGACCTGGACATTTCTTGGTCCGCAGCCCATATTGAATGAAGTCTGGTCTGGTTATGCTGATGCATCAGGTCGTCTGTCATCAATAATTGTACACCCGACAGACCCTGACGTAATCTATCTTGCTGGTGCTCAGGGTGGCATTTGGAAGAGCACCGATGGTGGAGTAAACTGGATACCACTGACTGACCATCTTTCTTCCTTGGCATCAGGAGCTTTAGCCTTTGATCCAGCTGATCCAGATGTCATCTACTACGGTACAGGTGAACAACATTTTTCCGGCGATAGCTTTTATGGTGATGGGCTGTTTAAAACCACTGATGCGGGAGTCACGTGGAGTAAAATCGCACTTAAAGATACTGTTGGTAGTTATATCGCAAGAGTTTTGCTGAAACCAACAGATCCAAACATAATACACTTAGCGAGTGATCGTGGCTATTTGCAAAGCACAGACGGTGGGTCATCCTGGACTGTGCGTATAGGCAGTACGTGGTGCACTGATTTGGCGATTAGTCCGCCTGCACCATCTACCGTCTTTGCTGCTATGCACAGCGATGGTATCTATAAATCTACAGATGATGGAACATCATGGATAAAATTAGCAAATGGACTACCAGCAAGTGGTTTTGCACGGATTAACATGGCGATTTCACCTAGCGATACAAACGTTATATATGCCAGTTTTGTCGCCAACAGTGGTGCACTTTACGGTATGTATAAAACTACAGATGCTGGTCACAGTTGGCATAATTTGCCAAACACACCAAATTACTTGTACTACATGGGCTCGTATTGTAATTGTATAATTGTCCATCCGACAAATACCGATATCTGTTATGCTGGTGGCGTATTTCCCTACGGAACTGGTTTCTACGGTTTAGTGAAGACTACTGATGGCGGAAATAGTTGGACAGATATCACTATTGGCATTGACGGTAGTCAACTACATCCTGATCAACACTGTCTTGCCTTTGGACCCGATACTAATTTATGGGTTGGCAATGACGGCGGTATCTGGAAGACAACGGATGAAGGTCAAACCTGGATTAACTGCAATCACACTCTCGGTGTAACGCAATTTTATACATTGGCAATGCACCCTGCGAATTCTAACTTTCTACTGGGTGGTAACCAAGATAATGGTACAGTGCAGTATGAAGGATATTTAGGTTGGCCGCAAGTTTTTGCAGGAGATGGTGGGCCAGTGGCAATCGAATGGGATAGTCCTAATATCTACTACACTACTTATATTCTTATGACATACTTGTATAAATACGACAACGGTGTGTGGATAGGTGATGTTACCGGACCTTGGGATGGTGACCGTGCCAGCTGGTGCAATGGTCCACTTGTCGTTGACCCGAATCAACGTGATGCCTTGCTCGTAGGAACATATCGGGTATTTAGAACTACTAACAGTGGTAGCGATTGGACTCTGATTAGCGATGACTTAGCCGGCGGCAGTGCGTATTTACGCGCGCTAGCAATCTCAACCACGGGTTCCGACACGATATATTCAGCCAGTAGTAATGGAAAGGTTTATGTTACTACAGATGCTTCAACATGGAATCCTCGCTATGTAGGTTTGCCTTCTGTGCCACTTCCAGACGTTCTGATCGACCCCGCTGATTGGCAGATTGCCTATGTGTGTGCGGACCGCTCTAGTAGTGGCCGGGTGTATAAAACGACCGATGCTGGTATCTCGTGGTCTGATATAACTGGTGATCTAAGCACAGGATTACGGGCAATGTCAATGACTATAGATTTTTCTCTAAGTCCACCAGCACTTTACTTAGGAACTGATTATGGAGTTTATTATTCCACAAATGGTGGCACTCATTGGTCTAAGTATGGTGCTGATCTACCAAATGTGGCAATCTATGAGATTGGTTGTGATACTGCTGATGGTCTGCTTATTGCGGCAACGCATGGCCGAGGAATGTGGCGGGCTACGCTTCTTACGCCGACTGAAGAAGAGATGTCAACACGAATTCCTTCTCTTGACTACATGAATATTAGCAGCAATCCAGTTATCGGACACGCGTTTGATATCATTGTGAATATCCCACATCCACGAAATTTCAATTTTGCTCTGTTTGATATATCTGGGCAAAAAGTTCGTGCCTACTCAAATAAACAATTATCAGCAGGTACTCACAGACTAACGTTTTCAGTTGATGGTCTCAATTCTGGGATATACTTCTTAAAAGCTGACCGCAACACGGAATACAAGATTATAAAATTCGTCATTATGAAATAATGAACAATCCTAGGTATCTCTATGAAAGCACATGAACTGCGTAAAAATTTCTTGGCGTTCTTTAAAGAAAAAGGACATAGAATTGTCCCGTCAATGTCCTTAATTCCCCGTGATGACCCGAGTCTTCTTTTCACCAGTGCGGGTATGGTGCAGTTCAAACCGCTCTATACTGGCACTGTACCCCTGCCGTATACGCGAGCCGTAAGCGTACAGAAATGTCTAAGAACCTCTGATCTTGAAAATGTCGGCAAGACGATACGGCACCACACTTTTTTCGAGATGCTCGGGAACTTCTCATTTGGTGACTATTTCAAGAAGGAAGCGATCACGTGGGCATGGGAGTACCTGCTCAAGGTTCTGTCCATCGACAAAAACAAACTTTACGTTTCTGTCTATGAAAATGATGAGGAGGCATACACGATTTGGCACAAGACCGTCGGGCTCAAATCAGAGCGGATCTTCAGGTTTGGTGAAGAAGATAATTTCTGGGGTCCAGCAGGCAATTCCGGCCCCTGCGGTCCGTGTTCTGAGATCTTCTATGACCTCGGGCCCGCTTTTTCATGCGGCAAAAAATCGTGTAAACCAGGGTGCGACTGTGATCGCTATCCTGAAATCTGGAATCTCGTGTTTCCGCAATTTGACCAGACCGTTGCCGGTGAACGTCTTCCTTTAAAGAATCGCGGTGTTGACACGGGGATGGGTTTTGAACGGCTCCTCTCAGTTCTGCAAAACAAGGATTCGAGCTTTCACACCGACCTGTTCTACCCGATCATCAAAGATATTATGGACATTGCACATGTCAGCTACGGTTCGACTCGAACCACTGACATTGCCGTGAATGTTATTGCTGACCACATCCGTGCGCTCGTATTTGCGATTGGCGACGGCATTATTCCATCGAATGAGGAACGAGGCTATGTCCTCCGCCGGATTCTGCGGCGCGCCGTCCGCCTCTGTCGCACGATTGGTGTTGAAGATGCATTCCTGTACAAACTCGTTCCCCGTGTTATTACATTGTATAAGACAGACTACCCTGATTTGACGCAACGTAGGGAAGAAATCACGCTCGTTATTAAGTCAGAAGAAGAGCGTTTCTTGAGCACGCTCGAGAAGGGACTAGATCAGCTCGAGATTCTTTTCAAGCGGAGAAAAACTATTTCGGGCAAAGAAGCCTTCACGCTCTACGATACCTACGGCTTTCCCATTGAGTTGACAACAGAACTTGCCAAGGAAAAAGGCATCGCGGTCGATGAACAAGGATTCAGCGCGATGCTCGAAAAGGCTCGTGAAGTCTCCAAAGCAAAGGCACAATTCATTCCAAAAGGGGAGTGGCAGATTGTTCATGAAGGTACTGGTTCATTTGTTGGCTACGACATTAGCGACACAGAAACAGAGATCATCCGCTACAATGCGCACGACGACATCGTAGAAGTTGTGCTCAAGGAATCACCGTTCTATGCTGAGGCTGGTGGACAGGTCGGCGACCAGGGGACGATTGAGAGCACGAAGTTCAAACTCACTGTTCTCGACACGTACTGGTATCAGGGGATGATCGTCTGCCACTGCACCGTACAATCAGGAACATTTGCGCCGGCCACTGTGCATGCCCACGTTGATATGCAAAAACGCAAAGAAAGCGCCCGTGCCCATACCGCAACACACCTGCTCCACGCCGCACTGAGAAAAACACTCGGTGAACATGCACGGCAAGAAGGTTCATACGTTGAACCTGGTCGATTCCGCTTTGATTTTACCCATTTCCGGCCCCTGAGTGATGATGAACTTGTGGCCATAGAAACCATGGTCAATACCAAAGTGCTCGAGAATCTGCCGGTTGAAAAATTCCTCACGACCCTCGATCAAGCCAAGAAAATGGGGGCGATGGCGATTTTCGGCGAAAAGTACGGGGACGAAGTCCGCGTCGTTAAAATCGATGATTTCTCCATAGAATTGTGTGGCGGTATCCACCTCGACAGCACCGGCGAAATCGGACTGTTTAAGATCATGTCGCAAGAAGCTGCGGCCGCCGGTATACGACGCGTTGAGGCATTTGTCGGGCTCCGTCTCTACGAAGAAATAAGAAAAGATAGAGCAACCATACGCGCGCTCACCCACATCTTTGGTGCTGATACCGACCTTGTTAAAAAGGCATCAGACGCTCAAGAACGAATAAAGACACTCGAGAAGACCAATCAAGATACCTGCATGCGACTCGCGCACATTGAAGCAGAGGACATAGTAAAGCACGCCCAGCAGCGAAAAACCCGCGTCATTGCACACCAGTTCAGGACCTTTGATCCAGAAGCGATCAGAATGGTCGCAGACGCGGTCCGGACAAAAATGCACGATGTCGTTGGTCTGTTCTACAGCGAGCAAAAAAAGAAGATGAGCTACGTCGTGTTCGTAGGCGATGACCTCGTGAAACGATCGCCGGCACATAAACTCATCAAAAGCATTAGCAAGATAGTCGGTGGTGGTGGTGGTGGCAAACCACACCTCGCCGAAGGCGGAGGGGGTAATCCACAGAAAGTAGCTGAGGCTATTACCTATTTAGAAGAAAAATTCAAAAGATAACCGCG